>Ga0172379_10000054_pt1 | contig 284254 bp, 249 predicted proteins | sample GrowelOW334metaG_FD_119756 | JGI IMG/M metagenome (GOLD analysis project Ga0172379, IMG submission 119756) | Groundwater microbial communities from an aquifer near a municipal landfill in Southern Ontario, Canada - Groundwater well OW334 metaG | ecosystem: Environmental > Aquatic > Deep... | reverse complement strand
GTAATCATTTGGCTTGTTGTTACTCCCGACTGAAATATTAGCATCAAAGTTTCTTGAGCGTTAAGATTCTCCAAAGAATTTTTGTCCAGAATGTCTGCTTTAATAGCTGCTCTACGAACCTTATCAAGGTCAACGCCAACTCCGTTGTCGGAAATAATAATCTCTAAATGCCGGCTCTCTGTCGCGTTGAAACTTAATGTTACTTTGCCATGTGACTGTTCGCTTGATTGTTTTTCTCCTGCATGTTTTTTTATCCCGTGGTCGATACAATTCCGTATCAAATGTATTAAAGGGTCTTTCAACTCTTCAAGAATTCGCTTGTCAACTTCAATTTCTTTCCCATGCACAATCAACTCAGCTTCTTTCCCTTGACTGCGGGCGAGATCACGAATAAACTTCGGAAATCCTTCTACCATTGTAGAGACAGGAAGCATCAAAATACTTTTCATTGCTTCCAGGTGATCATCAATCATTCGTCCAAGCGAGCGCTGATCGTTTTCTACAGCGTGTATAAGAGATGTTGTTTGGATTTCAAGTTCACTTAATCTTTCATTGTTCCAATCGATTATTTCTTTCAACTGAAATCCGTTATCAGTTGAACGACGGTAATCCCATTTACGCGATTCCTTTTTCCATGAATCAATGAAATTATTTAAAATCTTCATTTCGGTAGTTCTTTGCACAGAAGCTATTTTTGATTGGATCAACTGTTCGGCTTGCAAAAAGAGCGGATCTAACTTTGCTGTTGGTATTCTCACAGTTTCGATTTGCAGAAGTCTTTCTTCTGCTGATGATTGTGCGATTGCCGGTATCTCACTTTCGGATGGAGCGGTTGTGGTTTCTTCAAAAGTTTTTTTCTCGGCGGTTGTATTCTCTTCATTTATTTTATTTGATTGAACTACCTCTGTTATAGACCGCAATTGTTTTATTAATTCTCTGTTGTCATTAGGAATTTTTGTCCCGGTACTCGAAATCATTTTCGAAATATTATCAATCGCTTTATGAATAAGATCATACTGTTCGGCAGTTAGAGAAATGCGTTCGTATTTTAATTCTCCGAAGATATTCTCCAATACCTGGCATACAGATTCAACATCTTTCATATTAACAGAGCGGGAAGCGCCTTTCAAGCTGTGCGCTTCGCGGAAAATCTTCTCAATTAATTCAGAGGTTTTTTCGGTTCGCGGCGCTTTCTCTAATTGAATTAATCCTGAAGTGAGTTCGCGAATATGTTCTTCGGCTTCAACGCGAAAAGTAGCCTGAAGCCGTTTTAGAAACTCTTCATCTTTCGTATCCATTCACTGTCCTTTATTGATTAGGTTGTTTAGGCTGTAGGTTGATAGACTGTAGGAAAATCTCCTACTAGTTTATAGCCAAAAAACCTTCAGCCAATTAGGCTATGGGTTGATAGACTGTAGGAAAATCTCCTAATAGTTTACAGCCCAAAAGTCTTCAGCCAATTAGGCTGTAGGTTGATAGACTGTAGGCAAACAACCTAATAGTCTATAGCCTAAAAGCCTACAGCCTATTATGCTAAATTTTATACTGTTCTACCAAATGTTTTAATTTTTGACCTAACTCATTCAAACCCTTTGCAGCTTTTTCGGCTTGCATCATACTTGCTGCATTTTCTGTTCCGGCTTGATTAATGTTGTTCATCGCCAGACCAATTTGATCCATTCCGACAACCTGTTGCTGACTTGATGCAACAATCTGTACTGCCGCTTCAACCGATTTATTGCTGGTATCCGCTAATCTTTTAATTGATTCGCCAGTTTGCGATGATTGCTTTACACCGTTTTCTACAGCTTTGGTAGTTTGTTCGGTTGCCATTACCGCTGCGCTCGTTGCTTTTTGTATATCGCTTAAAATATTTCGCACCTGTATTGTAGCTTGCTTTGATTGTTGTGCAAGGTTCTTTATTTCTTGCGCTACAACTGCAAATCCTTTTCCCTGCTCACCGGCTTTTGCCGCTTCAATGGAGGCATTTACCGCCAACAAATTAGATTGATCGGCTACATCGTTAACTGATGCAATTATCCCGCCGATTTGCTGACTCTGTTCACTTAAGCGAATTATTGTATTTGCAACTGATCCCATTTGATCTTGAATGTGATACATTCCCTTGACTGTTTCTTCAACCGCTTGCTGCCCGGCTTGAGTTACTTGAGAAACTTGTTGAGCGTTTTCCGAAACACGGTTTGCTTTTTGGCTGGAGAGCTGCGCCGCATGGCGTACTTCTTCTACTGTTGTAGTTGTTTCATTTATTGCTGAAGCGGTTTCCGCCGCACCGGATGCAACTTGCGTGGTCGCCGCTAAAATTTCACTCGATGACGAAGCAAGTAGATTCACACCTTCAAGAATATCTTTCGTCATACGGCGCAGATTGGTTAACATCTGTAAAAAAGCATTTCCCAAAATATCTTTTTCCGACTGCGGAATAATATTTCCCGTGAGGTCGCCGGAAGCAATTTGCTGGGCGGCAGTTGCCATTTTTTTAAGCACAATAATCATTCTATTAAAAGCTTGTGAAAGGATTCCGACTTCATCCTTTCTTTCAACTACAGAGAGTTCAACATCCAAATCTCCTTCGGCAATTAGTGAAGCTATTTTTGTAATCTCATTGAGCGGCTGTGCAATGGTTTTGTTCAACAACATTATCATTAGTATGCTGAAGAATAGTGCAATTATTCCAAATATCTCGAAGAGAAGCGTTGTAGAATCAGCTTTCTGTAAATCAAGAACAAGTTGAATCTCTGCATCTTTGGCAGCTTTATCTCCCATCTCAGTTGAAATTAAACGGATCTTTTCGAAGCGGTCCTTCTGGGTTGTCATTCCCAACTTTTTGGCTTCTTCTATTTTTCCATTTTGAATTAATGCAATCTCTTCTTTTCTTGTTTGGCGGTACGTATCAATTTCATTTCCTAATTCTTTTAAGCGAAGTTGGAATAGTGGGTCGACATTAAGTGTAGACAACTTTTGCATGATGCTGTTAATCTCTTGCACTCGTTCATTTATGATTACCTCAATTGCCAACTGTTCAGTCCTGTTTTTTGTCAGCGTCATATCAAGTATTGCCGCTCTATTGAAATTCTGGTGGGATCTTAATTCCCGTAATTCAAGAGCTATTTGAAAATTTACATCATGTAATTCTTTTTCAGATTTCGTGATATCATGTAAACTCCGGTAAGCTATAATTGCCACCACTAAAAACATTAGCCAGATTAAGCCAAAACTAAAGAGCAGCTTTGCGCGGGTCGAAAGGTTTAAAAAATATTTCATGTTTGTTTCTCCTTTATTGAAAAATTAATCTTCTTATTTAGGTAGTTAGGCCGTAGGCTGTTAGGCTGTAGGCTAAATGCCTAAAGTCCAAAATCCTACAGCCTAAATACCTACAGCCTAATAACCTACATTCTAAATACCTACAGCCTAATCCGCTTCTTGATGTATAATAATTTTTTCATCCTCTAAGATTTTCTTTGCATCAAGAATGATAATATGATCGCCGGTAACTCCTCTTAAATACCCGGCTCCAATTCCGTTTGTTGAAACCGGCGACGCTTGAATGTCGGCAAGTAATACCGAACTGGTCCCGTAAATAATATCTGCAAGTATTCCGAACTCCATATGTTCATTGTGGAGGATAATTACTTTGTTCAATTCTCCCAGACCTTTTTCCGGCAGATTGAAAAATTTTTTCAGATCAATTACCGAAACAATTTGTCCCCGAACATTTACAATACCAAGTATAAAGGGTGGAGTATCCGGCAGTGTTGTAAAATCATGCAACGGGTAAACTTCCCGGATAAACGTACTCTCGATTCCGTAAGTTTCAGCCGCTAATTGGAAGACAACAATTTCAATAAATTCTTTTTGAAAAGTTTCATCCTTCTTCTCAACAGCTAAAGCTTGCGCCCTTGCTTTTAGTATGGAACGTTTTTCTTCCGGTGAAAGAATAATTTTTTTACTAAGCATTTCATGCAAAGAATTGATCCTACTTTTTATTCCATCCCAATCAATTTTTGTTTTTTCAGTTCGCTCTTGTTCGTTCTGAATTTTCTTCATACTAACTCTCTCGTCTGCATTGTAGCATTTATTATTTCTTTGAACCTCCCCGCAGTAAGTCCCTCAGATTCAAAAAGAATTTCATCCTTGCTGCACTTGTTTAGTAACGACAAAACATTTTCATAACTTTTCTTTGCATTTTTAACATCACCAAGACGTTGATAAATATTTCCTAATAAGTAATAGGAGAGAACAAAGTTGGTATCTAAATATATTGCCCGCTTTAGTGAAACTATTGCTTCGTTTAATTGATTGTTCTCCTGGAGTATTGTTGCGTACAAATAGTAGAGCCGCGGATCGAGTTTGTTGGTGGTGATTGTCTTTTCACACATCTTTAACGCTTCGATAAGATTCCCCTGGTTTGCCAAAGCGCGGATTAAAAGTATCTGTTCCTCTACGGTTTGTTCATCATTTTGTAGTTTATCAATTACCTCAGCATAGTCACCTTGCGAATATGCTTTTAAAGTTTCTTCATAAACCGGAACAATCTGCTTTGGAATTTCTTCATGATTGGTGATTTCATTTTCAATTTCATGCGGCTGGGATTTTGCCCATTCAATTGTCTGATAGTTTTTCGGAGGTACTTTTAATGAGACCGGTTCCGGCGGAGGATCAACAAAAGTTAGTTTGTACCGGTCTTTAATTTTCTTAGAAGTCTTTTGATAAATAACCATGCCCGGAACATTAACGGGCGTAAATTCCGGGAAATTTTGCGTAGAGAGTTCACTTGCAGAAACTACAAAATACCCGCCTTGTACTAAAGAATTATACAGTCCCCGCGATACTTGTCTAAAACGTTCTTGCGTAAAATACATTAGAACGTTACGGCAAAAAATTATGTCCATCGCGTTCGTATTGTTTAGCGGTGAGGGAAAAACATCATCGGCTAAATTGAGATATTCAAATTTCACCATACTTTTAATCGCTGGAATAAGCTCGAACTTATTATTCTCCGTTGGCATGAAGTAGTTTTCTTTTAACCACTGAGGCGAATTACGAAATGACCACTGGCTATAGATGCCAGCTGTTGCTTTACGTAAAATTCGGGGACTGATATCTGTTGCAAGAATTGTAATGTTCCAATCTTTAATATTTGGAATCGATCTGTTGAGGGCAATTGCAATTGAATAGGGTTCTTCACCTGTTGAACATCCGGCGCTCCAAATGCGGATTCTTTTTTCTTCCTTACGGATTTGAATTAACCCGGGAAGAATTTTTTGTTCTAAGACTTCAAAAGTTTTTTGTTCGCGCCAAAAATACGTTTCGTTGTTTGTAAGATGCGCAGTCAATATTTCAATGTGTTCGTGCGTTAGCGGAGAAGACATAATTCGCTGAATAAAACTTTCAACCTCTTTATAGCCAAACTCATTTGAAGCTGAAACTATATTCCGTTCCAAATCATTCCATCGTGCTTTTGGGAAATTCAGCGCGAGTTTAGAAGCGATAAACTCGCTTAATTTCAACAAAGTATTTTCCGGAAGAGAAAACTTCATTCTGTTTTCCCGGTAAGAGCTTTATCTAATATTATTTCTTCATCAAGCGAAAGGAACTTTTCGAGATCGTTTATCAGGATAATATTACCCTCAATTTTCGCAACACCCGAAAGATAATCCGTGTATGGAAATGCTGTTTTAGCATTGAGTACTTGATGATGCTCAAGTTCAAAAACACCAGCAACCGAATCGACTGCAAGCACAACAAGCCGTTTGGATGTTTGTGCAATAATAAATTGATCTTCTACGTTTATTTCCCGGGGCGGCAATCTGAAACGTTTACGGATATCAACAACCGGGATTATTTCTCCTTGAAAATTTATAACACCCAAAACTATATCGGGAGCTTTCGGTAAAGGAGTGATTTCAACCGCTTGAACAACTCTTTGAACAGCGGATAAGTAAAGAGCATACCGCGGTTCATCAAGACTGAACAAAACTATTTTTTTATTACCATCGTTATTTAGAGTACTCATCGTTTCTTCCTTCTTACTTCGGAAAGAATAGCATTATCGTTAGAGAATCCGCACCACCGAATAACCGTTTTTCTTCAGTTGCCCTGCGCATTTGTACAACCTTTTTATTTGTTAGAAATTAATTTGTCACCAATTATGTACAAGTTCATTCCCTTTTTGCCTTCGAGTCTTTGTGGCGTGAGTTCATTTGCCACAAAGGCACCTAGACACCCAAAACACCTCCTATGGAGGGAAGTTATCTCTTTCTTCCATAAAGCTAAATATTTTCGCTAAATTGCTTCCTTCCTTCGCCAAATATGCAACCTCCTATGACGTATAGTTACAATTTTTCGGGCAAAAGTTACCTTCTTTTGTCATTTAGCTACCCTCTTTCGTCGTATAGCTAACCTCCTTCGCCATTTATTTACCCTCCTTCGCCTGCGAAAATGGTTAAAAAACGCATATTTTGCCCGAAATTCATTAATTTTCCATTATTAGGCAAACATTCATATTTTGAATTGACGAATTCTTGCCTTCGTCTTATGCTTCTTAAAAGTAATTTGTTTAAATAGATAGTATGAGTAGGTAAAAAACGTACTTTAGAATTAATTTTGAATTGTGGAAGATTGGTAACTGAAGATTGAGAACTGATGTTTGATTGTTGAAGGATGGGGGTTAATGGTTGATGTTTTATTATCGAAGATCGGGCATTGAAGACCGAACTAAATTTCAATAAAAAATCATCTGAATTATCAAATGTGTTTTTACACCAAATGTTTATAACTATTTTGCTTTCAAAGAGTCCCACGAACATACCGCCATAAAAATTATAAAATTAATCACTATGAAATAGGAAAATCAAACAATCCCAAGCAAGCGGCAAAAAAATAGTCAATCTAAATTTGAAAAGCAACAAAATAATTGTGGTGCTGCATTTTTTGCTTTCGAGCAATATTGCAGCATCTTGACATGTTTCGGATAAGTAGAATGAGGGATGGGTATAGAGTAAAATAAATATGATGAAAGCATATTACGCAAAAGATATAATTGGATTACTCCAAAGACGTGGCGATCTATAACTTAACATTGCATAGGGTAACTAAGTAATACTTTTTACTTTGAAGAAAACCGGGCAATTTCAGTGTTTAGTTTTTCAAGTTCTTCAGCAGCTTTTTGGGCAAAATCACTACCGCTTGAAGCATAAATAATACTTCTACTGGCATTAATTAAATAATGAGTAAAATGATTTTGGGTAAATAAAGTAACAACTTCTTCCAAACTACCACCCTGCGCCCCGACACCGGGAAGAAGAACCGGCAAATCATTTATCAACTTGATATTTTCTTGAAGCTGTGCAATTTGTGTAGCGCCGAAGACGATTCCACAATTACCAAATTGTCCGTTCCACTCATGAACATTTTGGATAACTTTTTGATAAAGCTTTTCATCTGTAGATAAAGTCAGTGTTTCAAAATCATTTGCGCTTTTATTAGAAGTTAATGCCAGCACAAAATTGAGTTTATCTTTATATTCTAAAAACGGCTGAACGGAATCGTACCCCATATAAGGATGAAGCGTAACCGAATCGCACTTAAAATAATCATAGACGGACTTAGCGTACATCGCAGAAGTAGAACCGATATCCCCTCTTTTGGCATCGCCGATAATGAAAATTTCATCGTCTATATATTCGATAGTTTTTTTTAGAGAAATTAATCCATCGATACCCGAAGCTTCATAAAAAGCGAAGTTCAACTTGTAAGCGGCGGCTTCAGAGCGGGTTGCGTCAATTATCGATTTATTAAAAAAGAAAAGCGGGTCGTCAGATTTTTTTAGGTGTTCGGGAATCTTTTCAATATCGGTGTCTAACCCTACACAAATATGCTTACCACTATTTACAGCCGAATAAAATTTTTCAATACTTTTCACAATTCTTAATTCCTAATTCGTAATTCATAACCTGGTAAACCAGAACCAAAGGTTTATACTGTAGAGACACGCCGCGGCGTGTCTCTACGATTAATTAAAAAATATTATCGCCATTTTGAGCAGAATATTTTTACTAACTATCTAATTAAGTAGATTCTTTTCTCGATCGATGAATATTCAAAATAATTCCGAGCATCGCCATATTAATTAATAACGAGCTTCCGCCGTAACTTACAAAAGGAAGCGGGATTCCGATTACCGGAAGAATACCAATCGCCATGCCGATGTTCACCAAAAAATGGACAAAGAAAACAGTGAGAATGCCGATAATAACCATACTGAGAAATTCATTTTTTGCAAATGACGCTAAACGCAAAATCCTTAAAAACAAAACAAGGAATAAAACGATAACGACAAGACTTCCTATAAATCCGAACTCTTCACCGACAACACAAAAGATAAAATCTGTCCATTGCTCCGGAATAAATTGAAGTTGCGTCTGGTTCCCATGGAGAAATCCTTTCCCGAAAAGTCCGCCGGAACCAATAGCAACTTTAGCCTGTATTGCGTTATACCCGGAACCAAGCGGATCTGCATTTGGATCAATAAAGGCGCGAATTCTTGTTTGCTGATGAGGACTTAGAATATTATAAAAATTATCAACAAAAAATCCCGATGCAATATTTAGCGCTAAAATTGACCCACTGAGAAAAATATCCTTCTTAAAGAAAAAGAGAATTACGATTACAAACCCGACTGCCACTGCAAAGTAGATCGGCCCAAACAATGAAGCGACCGCAACAATGCCAGGACTAAGCACAACTGCCAATCCAAAAAGGCTTATTCCCTTCCAAAAGAGAAGCGCTAAAATAATTCCGATAAAGACAAATGAACTACCTAAGTCCGGTTCAAGCATAATTAATGCTATCGGCGTTAAGCCAATAGCCAGAGCAATAAAAATATCTTTTAGATTATCCAGATCCGTTTCATCACGCGAAAGGAAATGCGATAAATAAAGAAGGGTTGCAAGTTTTGCAAATTCCGCGGGTTGAAAACTAAAACCACCGAACGCGATCCAGCTTCTTGCCCCTCCAACTTTTCTTCCAATAACTAACACAACCAGGAGTAATAAAATGGACAACGCATATGTCGGTACCGCAGTCAGTTTTAAGAATTTAGTCGGGAGTGCGTAAATAAAAAAGAGGAGAAATAGTGAAATCCCCCATGAGATAAGTTGCTTATCAAAATTCCCCTTTTGCGTGATCGTGTTCTGTGTTGAACTATAAATTGCAAACAACCCGATGATTACCAATAGTGAAGCTGATAAAAAGATCGTAAGGTCAAAACGGTCATTTAATTTGTAGTTAATCCGCAAAAGGTTCTGCCCCCTGCTGAACTTCTATTTTGTTCTTATCTACCGTTTCAGCTTTTTTCGGCATCGTTCGCCTTACATACGTTTCAATTATTCTTTTTGCTATCGGGGCTGCCCACGTAGCACCAAAACCTGCATTCTCAATAAGAACAGCTATCGCAATTTTAGGATTTTCAGAGGGTGCAAATGCAACAAAGACGGCGTGATCTTTTCCTTGCGGATTTTGAGCTGTTCCCGTTTTGCCCGAAATGTGAATATCGTTGATACGAATATTTGTAGCAGTACCTGCTCCATTCACTACACGGAACATTCCTTCTTTAACTATATCGAAGACACCTTGATTTATTCCAACGTTCACTTCTTTGTATTTGTAAGCATGGTAGTTCTTGTTTTCATCCAAATATCCTTTTACAATATGGGGGACGAACGACTTTCCGTTGTTTGCAATCAAAGCACAATAATTTGCAAGTTGTAATGGAGTAACATTTACTTCTCCCTGCCCGATTCCTAAACTCACTAAAATTCCGTGGGGCCAGTTCTTGCCATAAATTTTTTCATAGTACGCCGTTGTCGGGATCAGTCCCTTCACTTCTTCATTAATATCTATTCCTAATTTCTGCCCTAATCCGAACCGTGTTGCATATTCCTTTAGGCGGTCAAGCCCTATCTTAAAAATTAATTGATAGAAAAAAACGTTACACGACTTTTCTATTGCCTGGATAACGTTTATAGAACCATGCCTGCCATGACATTTAAACGTTCTTCCGTAATTAAAGCTACCACCACAGTACAAGGTAGTAGAAGGGGTTATTACACCTAAGTCTAATGCTGCAATTGCACATAATAATTTGAAAGTTGAGCCAGGTGGATGCGCAGCCATTGTGGCTCTATTAAATTGTGGTTTTAAAGGATCATTTAACAACTGCCTTAAATAATCTTTCGGCGTTACGTACGAGAATTGGTTAAGATCAAATTGAGGTGAACTTGCCATTACCATCACCTCACCGGAGGAAGGTTCAATTGCAACAACAGCACCGGCTCTGCCGTTTAATTCTTCTTCTGCTATTTTTTGTAATTCTCCGTCAATCGATAACACTAAGTCTTTTCCCTTTTGCGAAGGGACGTCATTCAATCCGTTTTTGTATTTCCCGACTTCACGCCGTCTTGAATCGACAAGGATATAATCATATCCTTTTTCGCCACGCAAATCTTTTTCATATTTTTTTTCTAGACCGATTGAGCCGATTAAATCTCCGGGTTGATAATACTGCTCTTCCTTTTTTAATTGCGATGGAGATATTTCTTTTGAATAACCAAAAACATGCGAGCCCATTGCACCATACGGATAACCGCGCTGCATTTCAATAACATAATCAACACCGGGAAGGTGTTCTTTGTTTTCTTCAATCCATGCTATTGCAGAAAAATCCGCACCCCGTTTAACACGCAAAGGAACAAATTTAGAGTAGACCCTATTCTTAAAAAGCATATTTGAAACGAAACCCGGTTCCAGATCAAGAATTGTTTCTATCTTTCTGTTCAACGTTGTATCGTAATCTGCAGGAGTAATACGTACAGTATAGGCAGGAGTATTGTCCACGAGAAGCTTCATATTGCGGTCGTAAAAAACTCCGCGCAACGCAATCTGCTCAATGGCTTTGATGGAATTGTCGGATGCTTTGGCGTCAAACTGTGCGTGCGCTAAAATTTGCATTTCAAACAATTTGAAAATGTAAACCGATACAACCGCTATAATAATTCCATAAAAAATTTTCTTTCGATCAAAGAGAGAAATCCTTGCGGACATTAGATATAACTCCTCCTTGGCGTAAAGATCATTATTATACTCGCGATAATAGTAGTATAAACAGAAGGTAGAATCCCCTGATCAAAAATGAGAGAAAAAATATTCAAACTGATGTCGAAATTTACAATCAAAGAAAACGCGATTGCATTTACCATGCTGGCAAGAAAAACGATTGCCAAAAAAAGTGGGGACTTCGTTATCGTGCCAACTAAATTTTCATTATAAAAATATCCTGCAACAAAAGCTGAGAGTGTTTTTGTAAACATTGAACTTCCCAATATACTTCCTGTTGAAAAATCCGTCAACGCCCCGAGCACAAAACCCAGGATCATTCCATATAACTGCCCGTATTTTAAAGTATAAAATACAAGCAGAATTAAAATAAGGTCCGGAACAATACCGTTCAATTCAATATAAGGTACGATCAACACCTGGATAAGTATTAACGGGATAAAATAAATAACGGGGAGAATTTTATCAATCTTCATCAGTTACCGCTGTTATAAAAATTTAGTTCAATAGAATTTTTTATCTTGTGCGGTATTGCAGCCACGATAAAAACATTTTCAACTTTTTCTATTTCAACAAACGGTTTGATAAGAACATTGTTAAAATACCCTTCATCAGGATTAATAATTTTTTTCACAATCCCGATAGGAAATGGCTGCCCGATGAGTGAACTCAATTCTGAGGTAACGATCCGGTCGCCAAGTTTTATCTCGGACGTTTTGGGCAGGTTGGAAATAATCAACTGACTCCCTGTCCAATGCAAAATCCCCTGAAATCTGCTTCGCTGATCTTTAACAACCACCCTGAAATTTATATGTTTTAATGTTCTGATAAGAGAAAAATCATCTGAACTTCGTTCAATAATTCCAACCAACCCTTCGCCGGTAATTACTGCCATGCCGGCTTTAATCCCTTCACTCTTGCCTTTATTTAATGTAAAAGTCGTTTGATCGGCAGAGAACGCTTTTGAAATAATTTTAGCAGGGATCAACTGATAAGAAATTGTATCTTTTACAGAGAGGAGGTTTTTCAATTCAACATTTTCAATTCCGAATTCACGGAGTTTATTTATTTCCAGCATTAACTCTGCATTTTGTTTCCGTAATTTTTCGTTTTCACTTTTGAGTCCGGTAGTATGTAAAACGTCCGAAAAAAGTGAGCTGACAAAAGCAAAACTGCCGAATGCAGTTGTCTTTAAGTTTTTAACCGATGGATTATCGCTGTGAGAAATAAATATGATGCTAATAAGCAACAAGAAAACTAAAACAAGATATTCCTTAAACTGATCCCAAATGTTTTTGACAATGCGCACGCTTAATATCTTCTATTACGAATGAGTACTCTTGAATAATGATTTAAATTTTCTATAACTTTGCCGGCACCACGCACTACTGCGGTAAGCGGGTCTTCGGCAACGTGTACCGGGAGGTTGGTTTCCATTCTGATGCGCTCATCCAAACCTTTTAATAAAGCTCCGCCGCCGGTTAACATAACTCCTCTATCTAAAATATCGGCTGAAAGCTCAGGGGGAGTTCTTTCAAGTGAAAGCTTTGTTGCATCCACAATTTGCACAACAGCTTCTGTTAACGCTTCGCGAATTTCAACGGAAGATACTTCTGTTGTTTTGGGAATACCTCCAACTAAATCTCTTCCCTTTACTTGAATAGTTAATTCTTCTTTCAACGGCATAGCAGAACCAACTTCGCATTTAATCGCTTCGGCAGTTTTTTCTCCGATTAATATATTATGATTTTTTTTGAAGAATTGCATGATTGCATTATTCATTTCGTCACCGGCAATTCTGATGGATTCTTCGTTCACAATTCCCGACAAAGCGATAACGGCAATTTCGGTAGTTCCACCGCCAATATCGATAATCATGCAACCCATCGGTGCGTCGACATCAATACCAATTCCAATTGCTGCAGCCATGGGTTCGGCAATCAAATGAACTTCCTTTGCTCCGGCGTGTTCTGCGCTATCGCGAACCGCACGTTTTTCAACTTCAGTAATTCCGCTGGGAACTGCAACAACAACCCTTCTCGCATTCATAAAGCTCGAACTCACTTGTCTAATAAATGCGCGGATCATTCCTTCAGCAATTTCAAAATCGGCAATAACGCCGTCACGCATTGGGCGAGTAACTCGAATTCCTTTATGTTCTTTCCCTTGCATTTCCTTGGCTTTATTCCCAAGTGCAATAATTTTTTTTGTATTCCGGTCAAAAGCAACAATCGAAGGTTCGTTGAGCACAATTCCTTTTCCTTTAACATAGATCAGGGTGTTTGCTGTTCCTAAATCCATTGCAATATCCGCACCGAATAAATCTAAAATTCCCATAAAACCTCTTAATGTTTAAAGTGCCGTTTACCGGTAAAAACCATCGACAATGCATAGTTATTTGCAGCGTCAATAACTTCATTATCTCGAACAGAACCACCAGGTTCAATCACTGCAGTAATTCCGTGTTTCACAATTTCTTCAATGTTATCTGCAAAAGGAAAAAACGCGTCGGAAGCAACAACTGCGTTTATTAATGAGAGTCCGAACTCATTAGCTTTCATTACAGCTACTTTAACAGCATCAATCCTTGAAACCTGCCCGGCGCCGATTCCAAGCGTCATTTTGTCTTTAACAAAAATGATAGCATTCGACTTTGCATTTTTTGCAACTGCCCAAGCAAATTTTAGATCTTCTAATTGCTTCTCGTCCGGAGTGTTTTTTGTAACCGTTTTCAAATTTGAAAAATCATCTGAAAGAAAATCTTTATCTTGAACCAACACACCGCCCGGGATTGCTTTTATCGCAAATCCTTTTTCGGAAATTTTCTTTACTTGCTTTAAGATTCTTCTATCTTTTTTCTTAAATAAGATTGGAAGAGCCTCTTCATCATAGGCTGGAGCGATGATCACTTCTAAAAATAATTCATTCAATTTTGTAGCAAGCGCAACATCAACGCTTTCATTCAACGCAACAATTCCGCCGAAGGCAGCAACCGGGTCACACTGCAACGCCTTCTGATATGCATCAAATAATGAAGAAGCGGTGGCTGCACCTGAAGGATTATTATGTTTTACAATCACGCACGAATTTTGTTCAAGCTCTTCAAGCAATTCAACTGCTGCTGTAATATCTAAAATGTTGTTATACGAAAGTCCTTTCCCATGCATAATTGCAAAGTAGTCGAAGAAACTTCCATAGAGTGCCGCTTGTTGGTGGGGATTTTCTCCGTAGCGCAGCGTTTTTGTTTTAGGCAAATGTAAACGCAAAGAAGTAGATTCAAAATTAAAACGGTTCTCAAGTGTGTTCGCAATAAAAGTATCGTACTGCGAAGTATGAGAATAAGCTGCAACAGCTAAATGTTTTCTTGTCGCTTCCGAAATAGAACCGCTTTCCAATTCAGTTAAAAAAAGTTCATACTGATCAGGACTGGTTAAAACGGAAACGAATTTGTAATTTTTTGCAGCTGCACGAATAAGGCTCGGTCCGCCAATATCAATATTCTCGATCAATTCTTCTTCTGTTGTCGCCGGATTCTTCGCGACTTTTTCAAACGGATAGAGATTAACACAAACAATATCGATCGGTAAAATTCCATTAGCCTCAGCCTGTGTTTGATCTTCAGCTAAATCTCTCCGCTGTAAAATTCCACCGAATATTTTTGGTTGAAGTGTTTTAACTCTTCCGTCAAAAATTTCCGGGAAGCCGGTATAATCACTTATCTCGGTACAAACTATATCATTTTGTTTTAAGAGTTTTGCTGTTCCACCTGTTACAAGAATTTCGTAATGCTGGAGTATTAATTTTTTTGCGAAGTCGATTATATCTTTTTTATCAGAAACACTAAGTAATGCGAATTTTTTCAAGAGACTATCTAATAATTAAGTTAAGTAAACTCTGTTATTTTTTATTTCAATTTTTTTTTGAGCAATTTTAGCTATCACCGAAGGGAGTAATGTATGCTCAAGCTTCAAGACACGTTTAGCAATTTCTTCAGCAGAGCTTGCATCTGAAATTGAAACCGCTGCCTGATCAATTATCAATCCTTCGTCGTAATTTTCATTTACGAAATGAACTGTCGCTCCCGAAATTTTTACGGAAGATTTGAATACCGCTTCATGCACATGCATCCCGTACATTCCTTTTCCACCGAAGCTTGGTAAAAGCGCCGGATGAATATTAATCACTTTAAAATGAAACTTTCGGACAAATTCTTTTGGTAATAATTTTAAATACCCGGCAAGAACTATCAATTCAATATTTTCTGAATAAAATATTTCTTGCAATTCGTCAAAGGTCAAAATGTCGTGCTTTTCTGCTTCATCACCTGCTTTAGTTTTTCCGCTGACCGAAAAAAAGGGAATGCCGTACTGTTTAGCTATTTGAAACGCCGGACAATCAAGTTTATCGCTGCAGACGAACGAAACCCGGCATAATCCTCTTAATTCCGCTGAAGAGAGAACTGCTTGCAAATTTGAACCTTTGCCCGAAACAAAAACTGCGATATTCATTTAATTTCTAAAATTGGCAGCTAAAATTAGCTATTTAATGAAGTATTGTCAACGAAAGAAAGCAAAAGTTGAAGAAAATTCTTAATTATTTACAAATCTTCCGAGATTCTTTAACATACTTTTCAATTTATTTTCGTAATAGAAGTTGGAAAAGTCGTCCGCTTTCTCAAAATAATATTTCGCTTTCTCTTTGTCATTCTTTTTAAGACTTGAAGCAGACGCAAAATAGTAAGCGAACGGATTGATCCACGATTCACTTTTCCCTTTTTCACCAAAAGCTTTCCGGGCAAAAAAGAGTGAAGAATCGAAATTATTTTTATAGTAATATGCTTCAGATAACAATAAATAACCTTGCGCAAAAATATTCTGTGATTGGTTATTGTCCAATAAACGGGATAGTGAATCTATTGCGGTGTCGTATCTTTTTTGTTCAAGGAGATTTGTAGAAAAGATCAGCGTCTTTTCTACTTCAGTTATGTTCCGTTTTAAATATATCTCGCTCTTTTTCTTCGCATAATAATCATCGTCCAAAAGCTCATTACCGTGTTGTGCCGAGTTAAAGTAATCCTTTGATTTTTCACTCTCATTTTCAAATTCATTGCAGATAGCCATGCGGTAATTGGCAATGCCGGAATAATTTTTTTCTTTTGTTTCGCTTAAAAATCTGGAGTAATAATCTTTCGCCTTTTCAAAATTATTCTCATAATAATAAACATCCGCCAGGAGAAATTTGGAGAGCGCCAGAAGCTGATCGAATTCACTATTTTTTTCTTTCTCCAAAGGGAGCAATAGATTTTCCGCAGAGACTAAATTTCTGTTTTTAACTTCTATCACCGCAAATGAATACTTGAACAATAGATTTTCCGGGAAACGTTTATTCAATTGCGCTAAATGCGTCTTTGCCTTATCATAATCAAAATAAAACTCAGCGTAAAGTTGGGACAAATAATATTCCGCTTCAACCTTAGAATAATTCCCTTTTTCGGCAGAGATTTTTAGATATGCCAATCCCTTTTCGGAATCGCCGTCAAATCCGATCATTGCTAAAGCCCATTTGAAACCGCTTGGAACCTGGCTTAAAGCAAATTTGATCAGTCCGATGCCAAGATATGCATCGTAATAATTTGAATCAATTTCCAGCACATCTTCAAGATAGCTGTTAGATTTTTTACTTGCCCAGATCATGTCCAAAAATTTTTCAGCTTTCCCAAAAGCAATTGCGCGATAACCGTATTCAGAGCCCAGAATGAACAGTGTTTCTTTATTTTTAGGATTGTCAGATAAACTCTGTTCGGCTTTTGCAATTGTTGCATCCGACTGATGAAGAAATTCATCGAAATATTTTTTTTTATTCGACCCGAAATATTTCCAAAAAGAAATCGTTCCCGAAAAATGATTAGCAAAAAGATCATTTGGATTTTTCTTGAGGAGAGTTGAAAAAATTGATTCCGCTTTATCAAATTCAAAATTATAGACTGATTGAATCCCTTCATTCAATCTTGAACGGGGGCTCAAATCGCCGGCATATTGTATTCCAGGGAAAAGCAATACTGCAAGAAATAGTATAAGAAATTTTTTGTGCCGAACCGGGATACCTAACAAGTTAGTTCTTTGCCTTTGTAGTTTTATACGAAAGTGAGGCTTTAACAAAATCACGGAACAGCGGATGAGCTTTCGTTGCTCGTGATTTTAATTCGGGATGGAATTGGCATCCGACAAACCAGGGATGTCCCGGAAGTTCAATCATTTCGACAAGTTCTCTATCCGGTGATAGTCCGCTGAAGATCATTCCATCGTCCTGCAAGACGGTTCTAAATTTATTATTTACTTCGTAGCGGTGGCGGTGTCTCTCCGTTATATATTCAGATTTGTATGCCTGGAAAGCTTTTGTGTTCTTTTCAATTATGCAAGGATAAGCGCCGAGGCGCATCGTGCCGCCGATATTTTTTATATTTTTTTGATCGGGCATAATATCAACAACGTTAAATCTTGTCTTGTGGAATTCGGAACTATGCGCTTTAGGAATACCGCAAACATTCCGGGCATATTCTATAACCGCGCATTGCAAGCCGAGACAAATTCCGAAAAACGGGACATTATTTTTTCTTGCAAAAGTAATTGCATTAATTTTTCCTTCAACCCCTCTCTCGCCAAATCCGCCGGGAATTAAAATGCCATGCATCCCTTTAAGCAATACCTCCGGTTTTTCAGTTTCCAAATCTTCGGCGTTGATCCAGTGTAATTTGACCCGCGCATCATTCTCAGCACCCGCATGAATAAAGCTTTCGATGATACTCTTATACGCATCCTGCATTTCGATATATTTCCCGCAAATGGCAATATCAACCGTTTTAGTCGGACTTTTAACTTTATCGAAAAAGTTTTCCCACTCATCAAGTTTTATTTTTCTCTCGGGAATATTTAAATGTTTTAAAACAATCAAATCGACTTTTTCTTTGTAAAAGACTAACGGGACTTCATAAATGGAAGAGCAATCGTAAGCAGAAATAACGCAGCGTGTTTCCACATTACAAAAGAGGGCAATTTTATCGCGGATATCTTTGGCAAGTTTTTTCTCAGAACGGCAAATTAAAATATCGGGTTGAATTCCTAATTCCAATAAATTTTTTACACTATGCTGGGTTGGCTTGGTTTTAACTTCACCCGCTGAAGCGATATAAGGAACAAGCGTAACGTGAAGAGAAATTGTATTTTTCCTGCCGAGTTGAAGCATCAACTGCCGCATCGATTCTAAAAATGGAAGACTTTCAATATCGCCAACCGTTCCACCAATCTCGGTAATGATAAAATCATATTCATCAAGTTCGCTAAGTTTTTTCATCCTCGCTTTTATTTCATCCGTAATGTGAGGAATTACCTGAACGGTAGCGCCGAGAAATTCGCCGCGACGTTCTTTAGTAATTACTTCATTATAAACTTGACCGGTAGTGGTATTGTTCGCCTTGGTCATGTTTACATCCAGAAACCGTTCATAATGTCCAAGGTCCAGATCAGTCTCGGCGCCGTCTTCAGTAACATAGACTTCACCATGCTGAAACGGATTCATCGTTCCGGGGTCAACATTTATATAAGGATCAAATTTTTGGATGGTAACTTTAAAGCCGCGCAGTTTTAAGAGAAGGCCTAAGGATGAAGCGGTGATTCCTTTTCCCAGCGAAGAAACTACTCCGCCGGTGACAAAAATGTACTTAACTTTTTTCTTTGATGACATATCTACTTTTTGTATTCAAATATAGGGGGTTAAGAAGTGAAATCAAAAGAAATAAAAAAAAATCTCGGTGCTAAGACCGAGATTTTTTTTAACAAGTTAGTTTTTGGACAAATAATCCTTCAACCATCCGGTTGTTACAGATTTTGGACGAACAATTGGGTATTGCATCGCACGATTAACAACAGCTTGCGAAGCTACACCAATTCCTCTTGCCATTGCGAAGAGTACGGTATAATAAGAAAATTCCTTTATTCCGTAATGATAAATGATTGAACCGGAAATTGCATCGATATTAGGCCATGGGTCTTTGATCTTTGCAATGTTCTGCAAAATTCCGGGAACCGTTTCAAAAATATGTTCTACGGTTTGAAAGAGAGGTTCATCCGCACAATATTTTTTCCCGAAATTCATGAAAGCGATAAAACGAGGATCAACTACCCGGAGAACTGCATGCCCGTATCCCGGAATAACTTTTCCGGATGCAAGTGTTTCATGCGCATACTGTGCAATTTGTTCACGCGTAGGTTTTCCACCAAAGAGTTCAGTGGTTTCTAAAATCCATTTTACAACTTCTTGATTTGCCAAACCATGTAACGGACCGGCAAGACCGTTAAATCCGGCGGACATCGAATAATATAAATCCGACAAAGCAGAATTGACCGTCAACGTAGCAAATGCGGAAACGTTTCCACCTTCATGATCCGAATGGCTTGTCATATACAATTTAATAAGCTCATAAAAATCATGCGAAGAGGAATCCATCCCCATAAGATGTACAAAATCACCTGCTAAATCTTGATCAGGATTTGGCTGAAGCAGCGGACCTTTTCCGAAACTTAATCTATAGACGGCTGCTGCAAGCCCCGGTAATTTAGCAACGATATCTAATGCATCCTCAAGGGTGTACTTCCAATATTCATCTTTCTTAATTCCTTGCGCATACATTTTTGCAAAAACAGATTCGCGCTGTAGGACAAGAATTGCCGTATTAAGCATAACCATCGGATGAGTATCTTTTGGAAGCGCTTTAAGGACATCCCAGATATAGCTTGGAATGTTTTTCCTTAATCTTAACCTGGATGAAAAATCTTCCAGTTCAGCTGCATTAGGAAGTTCTCCGGTTAAAAGTAAATAGAACGTTTCTTCAGGAGATTTTTCAACTAAATCTGCCAAAGGTATTCCTCGAATAATTAAACCCTGATCCTGTGGAACCGAAGAAGTATCGCACATAACCCCTTTTACCCCGCGCATGCCGCCGAGCAACTGAGCGACAGTTACTTCGGAAACTTTTTTCTCTCCATTTGCTTTGGCTAGTTCGCTTAATTCCGAACGCCAAGTGGCAATGTTCTGCTGAAGTTTCTCATAAATATTTTGCATAAACTCCCTTGTAATTAATTATTAATAAAAATTTACAAACAAACTTAGGTTATTTTCTCTTTGAATTCAATATTTTATAAGTGAAAAAATAAAAAAATTAATTAAGGCTAATTTTGGTCGAAGCGGTTATAATTTCAATCACTCTCTTTGCAGCGCTAACAGTTGTCTTCTCTGTGGCAATCAGAAAAATCGGTGACAAGAAGAATGACAGAATTAATCCCGACGAGAAAAATATTTCAATAATCATTGCCGCAAGGAATGAGGAAGAAAATCTTGATAATCTTTTTTTATCGCTCGAACAGCAGAACTATCCGAAAGATAAATTTGAAATCGTTTTTGTTGATGACAACTCCACCGACGAAACTTTTGCCGTTGCGCAAAAATATACAGACCGTTTCATCCATTTCCGTTTATTGAAAGCCGAACATAAAAATTTGCCCGCGAAGAAAGGAGCGTTGGAAATTGGAATTGCCGAAGCTCAATTCCCTTTTCTTCTTTTTACCGATGCCGACTGTATGCCTGAAAGTAATTGGTTAAAAGCTTTCTCAAATAAATTTGCTACAAACTTTGATTTACTACTCGGATTTGCTCCCCTTACTTTTCAAAAGACTTTTGCAAATCATTTTTTTTGTTTTGAAAATTTCAGGACTACGATTCTGTCTTTCACGGTTGCGAAGCTTGGAATGCCTTATTCAGCCGCTTCACGAAGTCTCGGAATTACAAAAGAGGCTTTTCGTAAGCTGGGTGGCTTCAGCAAAACGCTGCAAACACTAGGCGGAGATGATGATCTATTAATTCGTGAAGCAGTGAAAAGTAAATGCAAGATTGGAATTGTTTCTGAAGCCGAAAGTTTGGTCTTTTCAAATACCGCTAAGAATTTTGCCGGTTACTTTATGCAAAAGCGGAGACACACGGCGACATCTTTTCACTACCTATGGCAGCATCAATTATTGTTAGGCTTTTGGCATTTGCTCAATATCCTTGCAGTTGATTCGCTCTTCCTCATTCCCTTTTTACCGGAAGCAGGGTATCTCTTTCTCTCAAAAATATTTTGTGACTACTTTATTATTTATTCGTTTCAGAAGAGATTCAAATACAAATTTTCTTTCGGCGAAATATTCTTTTTCCAAATTCTTTATGAGTGCTTCCTGGTCGTGCATTTCTTTAATACAAAATTTTTCAAGATAAAATGGAAATGATTTCTGAAACGTTAATAATAAATTCCTTATTTTTAGACTCAAAAATCGAGAGACAATGGATTATACATTTTTAGCTGAAAAAGCTATCGAAGCAAAAAAAACTGCGCTTCCAACCTATTCGCACTTTCATGTAGGAGCTGCGCTGCTTACAGAAGACGGAAAGATTTATTCCGGCGGTAATATTGAAAGCAGTTCTTATGGTCTTACAATATGTGCAGAACGCACTGCTATTTTCAAAGCTATTTCAGAAGGAGAACGTAAATTTTCCGCCATAGCAATTGCCGGGGACACTGTTGGTTACTGTTCACCTTGCGGCGCTTGCCGTCAGATCATTTCCGATCTTTGCAAAGATATCGACATCGTTTTGGTGAATCAAAAAAAAGAAATTAAAGTTCTCCGTACAAAGGATTTACTTCCTTTTGCGTTTGAAGATACCGACTTACAAACAAAAACATCAGAGTAATATGCACGAAATCAATCCTCATTCTCTTCCAAAAGAAACCGGCTGGATCGAAGTTATTGCCGGATGTATGTTCAGCGGAAAAACCGAAGAACTTATTAGAAGATTACGCCGCGCTAAAATTGCAAAGCAAACTGTTCTCGTCTTTAAACCCAAAATAGATACACGTTACTCTGTTGACGAAATTGTATCCCACAGCGAGCAGTCTCTTCCTTCAATAATTGTTGAAACGCCGCAAGAAATTTTAGAGCTTTCTAAAGACGCGCAGGTTGTTGGTATTGATGAAGCACAGTTTTTTTCAAAAGAAATTGTTGATGTATGTAACCAACTTGCAAATGAGGGGAAGCGTGTACTTGTAGCGGGGTTGGATCAAGATTACCGCGGTATTCCTTTTGAGCCGATGCCCCAACTTCTTGCCGTCGCAGAATATATAACCAAGACTTTAGCTATTTGTGTAGTCTGCGGAAATCCCGCTGATAAAACCCAGCGTAAAATTATTTCAGCAGAACGGGTGGTGGTTGGTGCTTCCGATATTTACGAAGCGCGTTGCAGAAAATGTCATTATCTTCCCGAAGAAAACTAAAGGCTGAACATGGATTTTGCAATTTCATTGTTGAGGGGATTACTAGGTCTTACTTTACTGCTTGGTATAGCTTTTCTTTTTTCAAATAATAAAAAGAAAATTAATTGGAGATTAGTCAGAAACGGATTAGCGATCCAAATTATTTTTGCTGTATTTATTTTGCATTCCGAAATGCTTCGCGGCTGGTTCTTTCCGCTTGGTTGGGTAAAAGATACCGTAAACTTTTTCGGCGGTATTGTGGTAAGTCTGCTTGGCTTTACTATGGAAGGAGCAAAGTTTGTTTTTGGCAAACTTGCTGAAAACAACGGGCCTGATTCAATCGGATTCTTTTTTGCATTCCAGGTTTTACCAACAATAATTTTTGTTTCCTCATTAACGTCGGTGTTATACTTTCTCGGAATTTTGCAATTGGTAGTAAAAGGTATGGCCTGGTTTATGGCAAAACTATTGGGCACAAGTGGTGCCGAATCGCTTTCCAACGTCGCAAATATTTTTGTCGGACAAACCGAAGCTCCTCTCTTAATTCGTCCTTACATTGCTAAGATGACTAATTCCGAATTGCTTACCATTATGATCGGCGGGATGGCGACAATTGCAGGCGGAGTAATGGCAGGTTATATTCAAATGCTCGGGCAGTCGTTTGCAGATGCTAATAACATTCCACTTTACCAGGCGCAACTCCGTTTTGCCGTTCAACTTTTAGCGGCAAGCACTATGGCGGCTCCGGCTTCACTTGTTGTTGCAAAAATTTTATTCCCGGAAACCGGAGACCCGGTTACTAAAGGAAGTGTAAAAATTAATGTTGAGAAAAACGCTTCTAATGTTGTTGAAGCTGCCGCAACGGGCGCTTCGGATGGACTTCAGCTTGCGTTAAATGTTGCGGGAATGCTTCTGGCTTTTATCGCGCTCATCGCTATGTTTAATTATATGTTAACGGGGTTTGGGAACATAATCGGCGTTAATCAAATGCTAATGGCAAATTTTGGTAAACCACTTTCGTTACAATTATTATTTGGAATGGTCCTTCAATATCTCGCATACGGGATCGGTGTGCCGTGGCATGACGCGTTAAACTTCGGTAGTTTGATCGGAACAAAAGTAGTTTTAAATGAATTTGTTGCTTACTTAGATTTAACTACTCTAATTAGAAATCATGCAATGACTGAAAAAGGTATTTTGATGGCGACGTATGCACTTTGCGGATTCGCGAATTTTTCTTCTATCGCAATTCAGATTGGCGGGATTAGCCCTTTAGCTCCCGAACGGAAAAAAGATATCGCCGCTTTAGGTTTGCGTGCTGTGCTTGGTGGAACGCTTGCAACCTTAATGACGGCAACGTTAGCAGGAATTTTGTTGAAATAAAAAAGTATGAATGACTGAATGCTTGAATGGATGAATGTTTTACAAACTGATTAATAAAGATTCTTGTGCATTTCATTCAACCATTCAGTCATGCAACCATTCGTTCTCCATACGAAATTATTTTGAACTGGTTTACCAAATTTTTGAAATAGGAATTATAAATGATCAATCTCAACTCCATTTTCTCAGAGACGGTCTCCGCTCTAAAAAAAATTGCTCCCTTTCAACCTGATGTTGCTATCATTCTCGGGAGCGGACTTGGCGATTTTGCTTCCGCGCTTGATCTAAAAGTTTCAATCGCAACTTCGGAACTTCCCAATTATCCTGCTTCGACAGTCGCAGGACATCAAGGGAAAATTCATTTTGTAGAATATGCCGGTAAGAAAATAATTTTATTCCAGGGGAGAATTCATTTTTACGAAGGATACGATCTTTATCAATGCCTCCTCCCCGTTCATCTTTGTGCTGAACTTGGATGCAAAAATATTTTATTAACGAATGCAGCCGGAGGAATCAACCGCAATTTTTCTCCCGGTGATTTGATGCTGCTAACTTCTTTTAATTCCCTCTCTCTAAAAAAAGAATTATCGGAAGTGATGGGCATTTCCAACTTTGACGCTAAAAATGCTTTTCTCGACTGTCCTTCAAGAAAATTGAATGATACAATTAGGAAAGCCGCGCTCGAAGAAAAAATTCCTTTAAAAGAAGGTTCGTACTGGTATTCCAAAGGTCCCTCGTACGAAACACCCGCAGAAATTGAAATGATGCATAAGTTCGGAACGGATGCCGTAGGGATGTCAACCGTGCACGAAGCTATTTATGCTGTTGCCAAAGGGATGAAGTGCGCCGGAATTTCATGCATTACAAATTTTGCAGCGGGAATTTCAAACCAAAAACTCTCTCATGAAGAAGTAACCGAAACCGCCAACCGCGTAAAAGGAAATTTTGAAGGGTTGATAAAAAAGTTTATTGAGATGAGTGAATTATAAAATTAAATCTTGATAGAATTTATTTCAGAAAGACTGATTTTTCTTATTTATAAATGAAAGGGAGTTCAACATGGGAAGAGCACATATTTTACTTTTCTTTTTTCTTCTATCTACTTCTATTTATGCTCAAAATCCGGAGTGGATAAATTATACTGAAGGACGAGCTGTTTTTGCTACAGTTATAGAAGGAGATATTATTTGGATTGGAACAAATGGAGGTTTGGTAAGTCTCAATAAAACAACCGGAGAGAAAACTTTCTATAATAGAAGTAATTCCGGTTTACCTTCTAATTATGTTACATCGATAGTGATAGACAATTCAGGGAATAAATGGATAGGAACTGGATTTGGACTTGTCAAATTTGACGATCAAAACTGGGTGGTTTATCAGAGTTCAAATTCAAACCTTCCGGATGACTTTGTTAATTCAATTACGATAGATGATTCAGGAAATAAGTGGATCGGAACCTCAGTTGGAGGCCTTGCAAAATTTGACGACACAAATTGGACAATTTATCAGATTTCCAATTCGGATTTACCTGATAACGATGTCCGTTCAATAGCAATAGATGGTGCTGGAAATAAGTGGATAGGAACTCAGCGTGGTGGACTTGCCAAATTCAACGATACAACTTGGACTATTTATAATTATTTAAATTCGAGCCTTCCTGCTTTTAATGTCTCGTCAGTAGCGATTGATAGTTTAGGAAATAAATGGTTTGGAACGGGATATGGACTTGCAAAATTTGACGACACAAATTGGACTGTTTATCAGAATCCAAACTTTGACCTACTTAACCACGATGTCATCTCGATTGCAATAGACGGTGCTGGGAATAAGTGGATAGGAACTTATGGATATGGACTTGCAAAATTTGACGATAAAAATTGGACTGTTTATACTATTTCAAATTCGGGTTTACCTGACAATACTATTAGATCAATAACGATTGATGTTGCGGGAAATAAGTGGATAGGATCTTATGGTCAACTTGCAAAATTTGATGATGTAAACTGGACAGTTTATACTACTTCAAATTCGGACTTGCCTGGTAACACGATCAATTCAATAGCTATAGACCATTCTGGAAATAAATGGATTGGAGTTTTGTGGGGAGGGCTTGCCAGTTTTGATGGAACCAACTGGAAAGTATATAACAGTTCAAATTCGGGCTTGCCTAATAACTCTGTCCAATCAATAGCGATAGACGATTCAGGCAATAAGTGGATAGGAACAGAAAGTGGTGGACTCATCAAATATGATAACACAAACTGGACAGTTTATAACAGTCCAAATTCAACTTTGCCTCTGTACAATATTACATCAATAGAGATAGATAGTATAGGAAATAAGTGGGTAGGAACTTATGGTCACGGGCTTATCAAAGTAAATGGGACAAACTGGGAAGCATATACTTCTTCAAATTCGAGATTACCATCTAACTACGTCTCGTCCATAACAATAGACGGTTCTGGAACCAAGTGGATTGGAACAGAGGAAGGACTTGCCAAATTTGACGACACTAATTGGGCTGTTTTTAATATTTTAGATTCAAGCTTACCTATTAACGATGTCCGTTCAATAGCAATAGACAGTTCGGGGAATAAGTGGATAGGAACCAAAGGTGGTGGTCTTGTAAAATTTGATGGAATAAACTGGACGATATTTAATAGTTCTAATTCTGACTTACCATACAATGATGTCAGGGCAATTGCAATAGAGGCTAGCGGGAACAAGTGGATTGGAATGGGAAGAGGACTTGCCAAATTTGACGACAAGACCTGGACAGTATATACGACTTTAAATTCAGGTTTGTGCGAGAACGTTGTATCTTCAATTGCAATTGATGCCTCAGGAAATAAGTGGATAGGGACATGGGGTGGTGGTTTATCAGTTTATAAAGAAGGTGGAGTAGTTTCAATTAACGGAGATAAAGTAAATATTTCTCCAAAAGAGTTTTTACTTTTACAAAATTATCCTAATCCTTTTAACCCGACCACAAGGATTCAATATTCAATAGCGAGTAGTCAAAATATTAGTCTAAAAGTATATGATGTGCTTGGAAAAGAAGTCGCAATTCTAGTGAATGAAGAGAAGAATCCCGGAACGTATGAAGTAGAATTTAATAGTCAGAATAAAACAATCAGTAGCGGAGTATATTTCTACCAACTTCGTGCAGGTAGTTTTGTGCAAACAAAGAAGTTTGTTTTGATGAAATAAGTATTATAGAAAAAACTAAACCTTCGGGGTCTCTGTACTAAATTTAATCCTAAGACCTCGAAAGTTTTAATATCCAAATTTTCCAACCACTTTACATCCCGCTTTCTTCGGATCATCAGCCACTAATTGATCATTCTTAACTTTTCTTATCAACCAGAAAATTAAAAAATCTCCACATGCAGTTACGGTAAAAAGCACCCCAGGGACAAGCAACCAAACGCTTCCAGTAAAAAATGAAATTAACGTTGGGATTATTCCTAAAATAATTGCGGGAGTAAGCAACGCAATTCTGTATACTTTAGCAGTAACCGCTTCTCCGCAATGGGCATAGGGAGAAAGTGTCATTACGTTGAACCCAAATTTAATTTTGCTTAACGGTATCCTTGCAAATGCTACCCAGGATAAAGCGTGAATAAGCTCGTGTAGAATAACCCCGATCATAAAAACAAATATTAACAAAAGTAAGTTTGAAGTAGTGTGAAATTCGAGGATAACTTGTTCTATTCCCCAAATAAAGTAGAATGGAAAACCGGTTAGTATTAATGAGATTATTACGATAGGGAAACTATAAATGTTCGCTTTCCACAAAGGGACTGATAGATCAATTTCTTTTTTTATTTCATTATTCATTACAAAGCAGCAGTAATTTGTGTAGCTGCGAAAACTATTGCCGTTTCCGATCTTAATCGGTTTTCTGTAAGCTGAAAAAAGTTTTCTATTCCGGCTGATTCAATTTCTTTCTTTTCTAATCCCCCTTCCGGGCCGAAAATAAAATAGTAATTTTTATCGTCTGCAAAATTCAAATCCCTCAATTTCCTTTCCGAGTTTTGCTCAAAAAGAATTTTAATTCCTTCAAAGGCTAAAATGTTTTTGAATGTTGTTAGCGAATGAATCTTCGGTAGATAACTTCGCAGTGATTGTTTCATCGCGGAAAGGAGTAACTTTTCCCACCGTTCAACTTTATTAGATTTTGCAACTGTTCTAAGCGACTCAAATATAACGAAGTTCGTTATTCCCAGTTCTGTACATTTCTCAAGCGCAAACTCAAACCGCTCCGGATTTTTCAACTTTGGAATACAGAAATAGATGTTGTCAAATTTATTTTGATACAACTCAAACGACTGAATTTCTGCAGACAAAAATGTTTTCTCTACATCAATAATCTTGCAAGTATAAATTTTTCCGCAGCCGTCGGTGATGAAAATAACGTCATCAATCTTATGCCGCATCACGCGTGTAAGATGTGCAAATTCGTCACCGGTTACTTTAATTACATTTTCCGTAAAAGAGTCCGGTGGCGAATAATAAAGCTCTATGTTAGAAAGATATGCCAAGGTCAAATATTATTTCTGTTTTTCCTAATTCATTAAGGGCAAATTCCATACGCGCGATGTTGTATGGAAGTACCAATCCAGTAAAACCAAATCCGTATCCGGAAAATCCGTGTGACAAATTAATAGATTTTCCTCTCAATTGCGTTACACCACCTTCGGCAAAAACTTGCGCATAAATTTCAACACGATACGATAAAAGCGCTTCCGGAATTAACGGCAAATTAAAATGGATATTAATTTCTTTTAAAAGGGGATATTTAAATTCAAGTTGGGAGAGATAAAGATTATTCCCTTCCGATATGGTTGTAAAGTGTCCGCGGATTCTTTCACTATATCCTAAAAAACTATTATCGTAAAAAGGGATCAGTTTTCCGAACGTTTGCCGGGTAGTTAATCTCCATTTGGAAGAAAGACTTTTGTAAACCGTTTTGTATTCACGATAATCGGCAGAGAAAATATTATAATCAACCCCGCTTTGCCCAAATCCTTTTTTCAAAATATCCGCATTAAAATAAGTTCCGTCTTTAGGAAATTGAGCAAGGTCGCGTGAATCATAGTAATAACGCAACCCAAGAAACGGGAGTCTATCTATGCGTGAATCCGCCGCGTTAATACCGGGGATATATTTTGGAGTTTCAACATAAGAAAAACCTCCGTAAACATCCGCTTTGTTAAAAAGATTAAACCGTTTTCCCAGAGTAATATTTCCGCTAATAAATTTTTGTTTAAACTTTTCACCAAACAGCATTTCGGCATTTTTGCTTTTATTGTTTTGATTCACATAAACGAAAGAGGCATCAAAATAAATTGCTTCTTTTCTAAACCAGTATGGTTTTGAGTATTGAAGCGTGAGAGAAGGATCATACCCGAGGCTGAATGAAGTTCTCAGTTTTTCATTGCGCCCTCTAAAATTCATAATGAGAACGTCAATCCCATACGTAGCTTTTTTCCAATCTCTATCCCGCAATGCTATAAAAGGAATAGGCCAGATATACCAGCTTTCACTAACGTCAATAATGAGCGTGGTTTTATCTTCATGTGCTTCGGGATAAAGTTTAACGTTGGTAAAAATTCCCAAACTATAAATACGTTCTCTGTTGTACCTAAGCTTGGTCGAATCAACAACTTCTCCCTTCGCAAAAGTCAGTTCGGTCAGAATAATCTCCGGTTCGGTAATATCATTTCCAACAATCGCTATGGAATCTACACGAAATGGTTTGAATAATAAATCCTGTCTAGGGATTATGATCTGACAAAATATTTCAGAAGTAAGAAATAGAAAAAGTATGAAAAATAATTTCACTTCGCTCCCCTATTCCTAATTCCTTCCGCCTTCGGCGGATCGTAATTCCTAATTCCCACAGTAGTTCAACTCAATCGCTACGCAGCGGTTCTGCACCGTGGGAATTCCATTCTGCTCCGCCAAAGAAGCTGCCTCATCATTTATTACTCCAAGCTGAAACCAAAGATATTTTGGCTTGATAGCTAATACATCGTCCATGATCATCGGCACTTTATCGGAGTTTAGAAAAACGTCAACTAGATCAACCGGAAAAGGAATCTCTTTTAAAGATGCATAAACCGGAATTCCAAAAACATTCTTCAATACTGGATGAACACCTACTACGTTATATCCTTTACGTTGCAGTAATTCTGCAATTCTTCCGCTGTCTCTTTCCATTTTATCCGAGATGCCCACAACTGCTACGGTTTTTGATTCTTTTAATATTTTACAAGTAAGTTCCAACGACTAATCTCTTTCTTTAATTGAAAATTTTTTAGTGATAATTCAAAGCGGTACAAAATTAATAAAAAAAGCCGACTCGAAAGAATCGGCTTTCAAGAATTTACATTTGAGTGTTCCCCAAAAAGATTCTATTTCATAAGTATAAATTTCTTTGTTTGTACAAAATTCCCCCCGCCGAAGGAGGAACGAAGTTGATAATAATATACGCCGGAGGCGTATCCGCCTTTGGCGGAAACTCCACTTGCCAACTGCTGATTGCTTACTGCCGACTGAAACTCAACCTTATATGTTCCTGGACTCTTCTCTTCATCCACCAAAGTTGCTACTTCATGCCCAAGCATATCATAGACCTTTAATGTTACAAAACTGTTTACTGCCAACTGATAACTGATGACGGTAGTAGGATTAAAAGGATTGGGATAGTTCTGGAGCAAAGCAAATGTTTTTGGAGTAACCGTTTCACTTTTTGCATCAGTTGGATTTTGGTTTTTAAAATAACTGAATGTTCCTTCATAATTTCCCATCACCAGATCGAAATCTCCATCACCGTCAAGATCGGCACAAGCCGGTGCAGCATTTTGATCAACAATGATAGTACTTGTAACGGAAGTATCTTCTACCCATTCAAAGGTATTATTGTAGAAAAATTTTACTTCACCGGAAATGTTTCCGGCGATGAGATCATAATCCCCATCTTTATCATAATCACAGAGCGTTGGAACCGCGTCACTTCCAACGTCAATACTTCCAAAGAAATTCTGAACTTCTAACCACTCGGCAGATTCTGCAGTTCCGATATTTTCATAAAATGAGAGTGTGCCGTCATCTTTTCCTAAAATTAAATCCAGATCACCGTCTTTATCAAAATCAATAAGCCTTGGACATGCAAACCCGCCCGCATTGATTGCCATTGCCGTACTCACCACGGGAAATCCGGATGCTGTTTGAAGATGAAGATAAAGTTGACCGGTAAAATCACCGACAATGAGATCGGGCAGACTATCATTGTTTAGATCACCAACCGCAGCAGCTGAATAAATTGAATGTTTAACGTTGGTTAAAAATGCTGAATTTTCCCGCCACGCAGGAAGTACCGATGTTCCGATATTTTCAAAATATTTAATATTTCCCGACTGACTTCCGCTAATCAAATCTAAATCGCCGTCTCCATCAAAATCAAAAAGAACCGGTGAACTTGCACCTCCAATATCTATTGTTCCTCCAAATACCGACGTGTTTTCTTTCCACGTTGGCGCTGTGTTCGTTCCCGAATTTGTGTAATAGTAAATTTGTCCCGAAGCTGTTCCAAAGAGAAGATCATTTTTCCCGTCACCGGAAAGATCAACGATAGCTCCTGAGTTCCAATAAGTTGTAGTGCCGACTGTCTGGAACAGAAAACTTCTATCGCTCAAATTGAAGGTAGTTGCATTGCCAATGTTTTCATAATACTTAATCCCGTAATCGTCCTTTCCTACAAGAAGATCATTGTCTCCATCTTTATCCAGATCACAGAAATAGGGATAGGCATAAAGACCAACATCAAACCACTTAACTGCAGAACTTTCCAGATATGCCGGAACGGTAGCCGAACCTGTATTGGGATAATATTTTACTCCCCCGTCTTCACTTAAACCAACCGCAAGATCAAGATCACCGTCTCCATCCATATCTGCCAATGTCGGGATCGGATTTTCGCCAACATTCAAAAGACCAAAAACATTCGCTGATTCAATAAAATCGGGATTCGTATTACTCCCAACATTTTCATACAAATGAAGTCCTGTATACCCGCCGGTAATAAAATCCAGATCACCGTCGTTATCAATATCAACACAAACACCCATCTCTGCGTTTAAGGAATTTACCGACTCAAAAACGGAGGCATCCAATAAAAATTTTGGAGTAGTTTTATTCCCAATATTTTTGAAATACAAAGGACCCTGCATCGTATTTCCAAGGATCATATCAAGATCTCCGTCTCCGTCCAGATCGTAAAACCGTGGTTGTGAAAAAGATAACGACGGAATTCCCGTTGGATTAAACATATGATTATCTTCTACCCACGGCTGTGCGTTAACCGGCTGCAAGGAAAAGAAAAAAACAATTAAGAGAAGAAGTGCAGGGAACAAATTGTATTTCATTTTCATGTAACTCTTCCATATTTATTGATGATTAAACTTCTCGTTAAACATTTTATGAAGTTTTTTATCTTCATATATATCCATTGCTAAATTAAGCATTTCTTCTTTTGTGTATCCCGAGAAAATCTCTTTAACAGAAACTTTTTTCTTTGCTTCATCTACTTGGTAGAATATTCTCCATGTCCGGTAAGCTAGAATAAATTTTTTCTTTACAGAGGAAGTTTTATGTTCAAGTTGAATGATCCTCTTGCGGGTAGCATCTGTGGGATTAAACTCTAATTGAAGCCGTGCAAAATTTACCAAATTGATTTTGGCATTATCTTGTAACCACCCGGCTTGCTCCATTGTATTTTTTGAAAAGATAACTTCATAAATATTTTCCAATCCACTTTTAACCCAGCCTGTGGCAGCATCGGGAAATGAATCCGAATACGGCAGATAAGGTTTAATATCAAGTACAGGTGAACCGTTAAGTATATCCGATTCCGAAATAAATATTTTTAGTCCCTCAACTTTTTCAAGCTTTACGCTGCTCATTCCGATATGATTTGGTCTGTAAGGGGCGCGTGTGGCAAACACTCCGATCTTTTCCCGCGTGTGCCGCGGCGGAGTAACTAGCGGTTTCCAACCTGTTTTACTGTTAGGTGGGTTAGCATTTAAATGAAATTGATAGAGAACCCATATCCGGTCAAAGCCGTTTAGATTTTTTAATGCCTGCTCAAAATTATTGTTTGGAAGAAGTTCGATGGTGGAGATATTTCCCTTAGCCAACACTCCCTGTCGTGGAGTCTCATACCGATTTACTTGATCGGAATGGACATACCCGATCGGTGTAATAATAATTTCTTCACTTTGCATACCGTAAAATCGTAAATTATTGGGAAGAAAAGAATTTTGAGAGATTCAAATTCACCACTTCGGGGTTTATTAACATTGTTTTTCATTTACCCCCGAAAGGTTGACATGATTACAGAACATGATAACCAAACCAAGTTCAACCCCAAGGGAATGATTTTATTCTATAAATTTTTCAAACAATTACTTGTTGTAAATCTTAAAAGAGTCTCTGATTTCTCTCAATCCTTTTCACAATTTTTATGGAACTCTATTCAGGCACCAATCCACCATCCCTCAGTCCCAAGGTCTCAAAGTCCCTCCTTCCCTTTCCCTCCTAAAACTTTTTACTTTACCGCTTTCAAATACTCTAGAAACTCTTCCGCTGGAATAAATCCCGTAAAACGTTTCGCTTCATTCCCCTTAGAATCAATAAGTATTATAGTGGGTACGCCGACAATCTTATGTGCTGTTCTTAAAGCGTCAACTTCAGGGGAAACGGTTTTTGTCATATCGGCTTTTAATCCGGTAAATCGTTTCGACTCCTCTATCACTTTAGCGTTGGAAAAAGTTGCCGCATCAAGTTCTTTGCAAGGGATACACCAATCAGCATAAAAGTCAATGATCACCGGTTTCCCTTCTGATTTAGCCAGTGCAATCTTCTCCTCGGAAAACTTCTGCCAGTCAATTGATTTCTTCTCACTTGGAACCAAAGCAAAAACGGCTAACGCAAAAATTATAACGGTAAAAAATGTTTTAAATATTCTAAACCCTCTTACATTGTTCGCCAGTTTATCAACAAACAAAAGATAGAGAGAAGCGATAATGCCGAACACCGGAAGGAGATAATGTGCAATCTCTTTAGGAAGAATTGGTGAAACAAAATAAGCCGCCATTCCTAAAAGTAAAAATCCGAAAATGTGTTTTACTCCTTCCATCCAATCACCGGCTTTAGGTAATTTTTTAATTTTACCGGAAAAGATAGCGAGGAGGAAATACGGAAGTCCAAGTCCGAGCGCCAGTACAAAGAAAAGCAAGAACCCTGTAAAGACATCAGCCTTAGCCGCAACGTAAGTAACTAGCCCTAACACAAAAGGACCGATGCAGGGAGCTGCAACAATACCCATCGTTAACCCCATAAAGAAAGCGCCGAACAATCCTCCCTTAGCGCCGCCCGCTTTCATCACCAACCAATTAGGCAATTGAAACTCATATACGCCGAACATGCTTAACGAAAGGATAATAAAGATGAGCGCAATAGCAATAATAACAAAAGTATTTTGCAGCAGCGCTCCAAAGACTGCCCCGCTTAACGCCGTAACCACTCCTATTACGGAATAGGTAAGCGCCATACCAAGCACGTAAAGCAATCCCATCATAACAAGTTTGCTCGTCTTCCCTTCCGCCTGTCCACCGAAGTATCCAACGGTGATGGGGATAAGAGGATAGACACAAGGAGTAAGATTAAGCGCCAGTCCGCCAAAGAATACAAAGATCAAACTTAAAAGTAAACTGCTTTTTTGCAACGTTGAGAAAATTGAATCATCATTCTGAGCAGGAGTTGCTTGCGTTTGCGCATTAATAGTTTCATCTTGATTAGTTAGATCTTGTTTCGTCTCTCCTGCAGTAACGGCTTTTCCGCTTACTAAAACCGTAAGCGTATCGGATGCATCATTTGGCGGCATGCATGTTTTATTATTACACGCTTGATACTCGAACATAACAACAACTTTATATGTCCCCGGTTTAACCTCCGCCGGAACTTGTAACAAGGCATCGAGAGTTACTTCTCCTTCATAAACAGAAAGCGGTTTATCGCTGATATCCAGTTTAATTTCTTCCCCTTTTGGATAACTAACTTTTACCAGTTTGATCTTTTCCTTTGAAACAACCGAAAGTTTAGAGGGAATAAGAAACTCATCATTCGGCTTGTTCGAATTGATATGCCATGAAGGATTAACGGTAACCTTAACGGCAACGTTAACATCACTGCCTGCTTGAACACTGTCGGCTGTTACATAACTTTTAATGTCCGCTTGTTGCCCGCCGAACTGCGCAAATGAATAGGCAGTAGGCAGTAGGCAATAGACAGTAAGCAATATTAATAATTTTAACTTTATACTTCTGGTTCCCCACATTCCACTTTCAACTTTCAACTTATTATTTTCCACTTTCAACTGGTTCCTCATTTTCTCCATCCTTGCACAATCGGGTAACGTCTGCCGTATCCGAATGCTTTATTTGATACGCGTAAAGCGGGGGCTGCCTGCTTACGCTTAAATTCATTACGATCAACCAAATGCAGAATTTTATCTACGACTTCCGGGTCGCCCAAAACCTGACTAATTTCGTTGATCTCTTTATTTTCTTCTAGATACATTCGCAATATTTTATCCAGCACTTCATACGGCGGAAGGGAATCCTGATCTTTCTGATCCGGTTTTAACTCTGCCGAAGGAGCTTTTGTTAATATTTCATCAGGGATTACTTCTTCATTTCTATTTATAAATCTTGCCAGGCGGTAGAGATCGGTTTTATACACATCTGCAATAACCGCTAATCCTCCGCACATATCGCCGTAGAGTGTTGCATACCCTACAGCCATTTCGGATTTATTTCCCGTAGAAAGTAAAAGATATCCAAATTTATTTGAAAGAGCCATTAGAAGAAGTCCGCGGGTACGGGATTGCAGATTTTCCTCGGTGATATCCTCGTGCATATTTCCAAAAACCGGATGAAGCATTTCCAGCGCTTTATCAACCACCGGTTGAATAGAAATTTTGTTTGGTGAGATGCCAAGTTTCGCAATAAGTTTCCCGGAATCTTTTACACTTCCGGCGGAAGAATATTTTGAAGGAAGCATAACAACGTGTACATTATCTTTTCCTAATGCCTGCACGGCAAGATAGGTTACAATTGCAGAATCAAGCCCGCCGCTTAACCCGATAAGCACTTTTTTGAAATTCAACTTTTCACAGTATTCCTTTATTCCGTAGATAAGCGCGTCATGAATTTCCTCTTCAAAACTCCGTTCAACATTTATTATCGGCTGATATTCTTCTTTCGTATCGTAGAGGATATAATCTTCATCAAAATTTTTCCCGAGTTGAATGAGCTTTCCTTTGTCGTCAAAGCACATCGACGCACCGTCGAAAATTAAATCCGTCTGCGCTCCAACGTTACAAACATATGCAAGCCCGAGCTTATCCTTTTCTGTTAACGTTGAAAGCATTTCCAGACGCGCCTGCCGCTTTCCGTAAGAATAAGGGCTAGCAGAGATGTTAATTAAAAATGTTGCTTTCTTATCAATCAACCGCTCAACGGGATCGTTGGAGTAGAGACGTTTCTTCCAGAAATCTTTATCATTCCAAATATCTTCACAAATTGAAATACCGAGTTTTTCCCCTTTGAATTCATGCACATAAACGTCGCGTGCAGATTCAAAGTAACGCATTTCGTCAAATACATCGTAATTAGGTATCAACGTTTTATGCTGTACAAATTGTATTTTCCCTTCATAACAGAGGAGCGCGGAATTAAAAAGATTTGTTCCGATCAGATCATCTTCTTCAGTAAGTGAACCGAACAGGAGTCCAACGGAATTTGTCTGCTCGGCAATTTCTTTAGCTGCGGCATTCACAGCGTTGCGGAATTCTTTTTTTTCTACAAGATCAAGCGAGGGATACCCGAGTAACACAAGTTCGGGAAAGATCGCTAAATCAGCTTTATCTTCAACTGCCTGCCGGTAGCCGTTAATTATTTTTTCTTTATTTCCTTTAATATCACCAATAACCGTATCGATCTGGAAGAGAGCAAGTTTCATATAAAAATTCTTTTTTTTTATTCAAAGTTAAAGAGAAAGCATCAGATAGGAAAACTAAGCTTCTTTAAATTAGGAATGAAGAATTAGGAATTAGGAATGACGGAGAAAAAGTTTCCGGCTTTAACAAGTCTTGTAACTCTCTTTTGCTAAAGCCGGTTTAATTTCGAATGTTGAACACAAAAACTCTGAACACTAGGCGACAGGACGGGCGATCTATCTTATCAGTTTTAAGCCTTCAACTCTAACTTTAGTTTCATACACGGCATTCGTTTCGTCTTCTGTGAGGTACAACGTTTTGTAATCACTTCCACCAAATTCGATATTGCTTGGTTTCAAACCGGGAGTTTTAATTTTATATGATATTTTCCCATCCGGGGCTATTACATAAATTGCTCCGCCCCCAAAATGGGCTGCATACAAATTTCCGTTTTTATCAAAGGCAATTCCATCCGGGTCGCCACCCGGTAGTTCAACAAAAGTGGACTGTTTTGAGAACGCTCCATCTTTTTCAACCGGGTATTCCAAGATTCTGTTTTTAGCTGATTCGCAAACAAAAACCTTTTTAAAATCTTTCGAGAAAGCGATACCGTTCGGGAATGCCAAATTATCGGCAACCAACACAACTTCATGCGTATCATGCTTAATCATGAATACTCTACCGTCAAGAGTATCTTTGCTATAGCTTTTCGGATCGGTGAAATAGAGATTTCCCTTGCCGTCAAATGCCAGATCATTAGGACGGTTAAATCTTTTTCTTGCAAAACCGGATGCATATATTTCCGTTTTCCCTTCCGGAGTAATTTTCAAAATAGCGCCGATACCGTAGTCGCATGCATAAATATTTCCATCACTGCCTATCGTTAACCCGTTTGTCTGATCGAGAGTAAACGGATTTTCTGCGCGGGTAAGGAATACTTCCGCTGATCCACTTTTACTTTTTGTAATCCATTTTCCGTAACAGCTTGAAGAATAGAGATTCTCTTTCCCATCCCATGCCGGTCCTTCGGGAAAGTTTTGATCTGCGGCGATTTTCGTCCATACCGGTTCCATAGTAGTTATCCCGGCAGGTTTTTGCGAAAAGCTCACCGCGGCAAAACAGACGAATGCAAGTAATAATTTTTTCATTTTTTCTCCTTTTTTTCTTCAAAAAGGGAATCATCGATTCCCGCGTTGATTATATAATTTGTGTAAATCACTTTTACAGTTCCTTTTGTTAATTTCGGTTTTTTCGGTTTCGGTGCATCGGAATCGCCATGCATATCACCTCCCAGGTTGTTTGCCATGTTCATCTTCCCCGCATCAAAACTGAAGACCATCTGCGCCGGTAAAAGATGCTTCCCTTCCGTCCCATATTCAAAATCAATTGTGAATGTCCCATTCATCTTTGTAGTTGATTCAACTTTTTTTATAACCGAGTATTGCTTATCAATCCAAATCGTGGAAAGAATAACTTCACTCACTTCCCCGAGAGGAATAACTTTAAGCACCGCACAATTAACTCCGTCATACATTTCATCCCGCTCATAAAAACTTATATACGCTTTATTGAATAGCGATTGCGGCGTAAAGTTCAATCCTTCTTTCGGAAGCATGGCAAATCCCTGAGATTTAATTTTCACTTTATCCGGCTGCTTAAAAAATATTTTCGCTTCCGTTGGAGGGATTTTTAAGAAATTAACGTCAACAATTATCTTTACATCAACTTGATAATCCTTTACTTCGCTGAATTTTTTCTTCACCTTTTCAATAATTTCGTGCCCGTCTTTTGTTTGCGCAAATCCAAGCTGGAAGAATAAGATCAGCGCCAAAAAATATTTCATAACAACTCCAAAAATTTCTAAGCTATGTTAAGTAAGTATATCTTTTCTCTTAAAGATGAAAAGCGTTATTCCGAAAAATCCGGCAATGTGTCCGGTAAGTACCAACAAGTTTTTTACTATTTCATCGTAATTAACCGGGTCATCAAAAACCAGATGCCATGTAGACATATAATTAGTAAACAGATACGGTCTGATTGTTCTAAAAAAATCAATATTGATCGCCGAAAAAATTGTGAAGATAATTATCACCGTCATTGTTGTCACAATTGGTCCAATCGCATTTTCTACCAGAGAAGAAAAAAGGAAACCGAGTGCACAGACAACACTCATGCTAAGAGCGGCGGAAGCATACGCAAAGGCAAACCGCCAGAGAATATCATTTTGCGCAAAAATTATAATTGCGTCTTTGATAACAAGCAGTTCACCAACACCGAAGATGAGTATCCCAAGCCCCAAACTAATTACCGCAAGCCAGAGTACAAGCAGATTTGTATAAATTAATCCTGCAATAAATTTTGCCGTGACTAATTTCAACCGGGAAACAGGCCTCGTAATTAACATGCGATACGTTCCTGCAGTGGCTTCACCTGCAAGCAGATCTCCCGCAACAAGTGCAATCAGAAACGGAATATGGATTGTTAAACTTCCGAGAATGATATATGCAATCAAATAACCGTTAAGAAGATTGCCAACAAACACAAAATTATCTTTGAAATTTCTCGTAAGGAATTCCAGATAATGGGCTCCTTGAAAATACATCGCGATCTGAATAACCGGAACCAAAACACCGATTGCCATAAAACCGATATACGTTCTCCATTTACGGAAAATTTTATACAATTCAATTTTAACGAGCGTATACATCAGGCTCCCTTCTCGGTCAAATTTAGAAAATATTCTTCAAGCGAGCGTTTCGGAACAATGGAATGAACAAGAATTCCCTGTTCGACAAAAAATTTATTTAAGAATGCGATTTCTTCTTTTTCAAGAAGGAAAAGAATCTGATAGTCGCCGAACGATTCAATTTTTTTCTGCCATTGCGTTTCCGAGAGAATCTTTTTTGCCCGCTCAATTTCATCAACTTCAAAGGTTACTTTAAGATTCGTCGCATTCAATAATTCTTGCACAGTCCCCTCCACCACGGTTGTTCCTTTATTGATGATGATCATCCTGTTAGCAACAAGCTCAACTTCGGCAAGAATATGTGATGAAAGAAAAATAGTTTTTTGCTCTTCTTTGCTCAGGTGAAGAATTAGTTCGCGGATTTCTTTCATTCCCTGAGGATCAAGTCCGGTTGTCGGTTCATCAAGAATAATGAGTTCGGGATTGTGCAACAGCGCCTGACCTAAGCCAAGCCGTTGTTTCATTCCGTGCGAAAAAGTTTTTACTTTGCTTTTGTAACGCTTTTCAAGTCCGACCAGTTCAAGAACTTCCATAATTCTTTTATTAGAAGTATCACAGCCGGAGATTTGTCCGAGTATTTCCAAATTTTTGTAAGCCGACAAATAGCCGTAGAAATCGGGCTTTTCAACGATGGCGCCAATTTTTTTTAAAATTTCATTCCGGTTTTGCTTTAAGGATTTATCAAATATTTTGATCGAGCCTGAAGAAGGATTGATAAGTGTCATCAGCATTCTAATAGTTGTACTTTTCCCCGCGCCGTTTGGTCCAAGAAAACCAAAAATATCTCCGCGATAGACATTTAAATCCAAATTATTTACGGCGGTTAGTGATTTGAATTTTTTTGTGAGATTTTTTACTTCAATTATTTTCTGCATTCCATAATTCTTTCGGTTACGAACTACTAATCAAAAATTCTTAAGTAAAAATAAGGTTTTCATCAAAAAGTAGCTGCTTAAATTGATAAGCGGCAAAATTAGAAGTATAGATGTGAAAAGAAAAAACACTTTCTACGGAAAATCAACCGCAAAACCGAATCCAACTTTATTAATTTTTTCATCAAAATATTCGCTGAACATATTGTTACCGGAAAAGAATGAGAAGTAAAAGAGAATTCCTTTTGATTCCCACTCTCCAAATTTAATTCCGAGTTGAGATTGGTTTGTAAAAGAATACTCAGGCAGTCCGGCATAATTAATATTATGTGCAAGAAAAACATTTACAGGTTTGTCAAACAGTTTACCAATAATTTTGTCACTATTAATTTCAAATCCTGCGATGGCAGAAAAACGTTTTAAGATATCCGGGCGGATGCGAAAAGAAAATGCACCTCCGCCGTAATAACGCAACGAGTAATTATTAACGTTGATCGTATTGGCTGCAATCAATTCACCAAAATCGCGGGTAAATGCTATTGGACCACCGGGTTTTGTCCAGTTTCTCGGATAAGGATGTATCCAATAATTCCCATCAACTAAATGGGCACTATTATGAATGAATCTAAAGCGAAGAGAAAAAAGATTATCGTTTATTGGTTTGGTAAATGTTGCATTCCCGCCGAAGAATCCATCGATGGCGTCGATCTGCAAACGAAGCTGCTCATACCCGATGACAGAAGCGTATGCCATAAATTCAACTCCGAAATTCAATTTGCTTTTACTTTCAGGGAATTGAAAAGAAAGGAGATCCATTGAATTTCCGATATCAACTTTAAGATTTGCGTTTTCAGGATAATAGAGAACCCCAAGCTTTGCCTCCTGGCTGTTTGCGCGAAGCGGTAGAAAATTTAAACCGTCGGGGAGGAATTTAAATTGTGTTTGAGAGAAAAGTGCCGTTGGAATCGCCACTATGTTTAATAGCGCGTAAATAATTATTTTTTTAAAATTCATTCCGGTAAAAATCTCTTTTCAGTAGCAATTATATTTATTACTGCGACACTATTAAATAATTATTGTCTTAACTAATTTTGTTTGCAAAATAAAATTAGCAAAAAAAATACTCCTTCTCAAATAATGATTCCATCTCTCGTAAGCTAAAAATAATAAAGATACTTTACTTTTAGTACGCCAACACGGTCAACCACATGCATTTTTAGCGGCAACGCATTCCCCGCTAAATCATACTCCTCGCTTCTATCTCTAATTTCGTTCACTGCAAAGTAGATCCAACTTTTCGGTGAGAAATTATAAGAGAATAAAAATCCGAATATTACATGTTCAAGTTTATCCGATGATTTGACAAAAACATTATCTAAGTAAATTCTTGCGCTTAAATCATTAACCGGAGTGATGGTGAGATAGGGTCTTGCATTATACGTTATATCTTCAACATTACCGGAAGGATTTCCTTCGATGAACATATCATACGAAGTCCCGACATCCAAAACAGATAAGGCTTTCCAGGAAATATACGCGCCCGCCCATGAATAAAAAGCTAAATAGTCGCGGGAAAAATTGTAGGTCTTTGAGTATCCGCCATAAAGATTTCCACTCCATTTCGGTGAGATATTATACCATGAACTGAAGGTCAATTCCGAAGCAAAATATTTTACATCCGAATCTTTTTGGTTACCGAAAGTATAATCAATCTCATAACCCCAATTATTGCGGAGTTGCATATTCAATCCCAGGATAACTACATTATCTGTATACGCGTCAACTTTTTCATAAGTGAAAGCCCCGCCTCCATAAAGAGTTAATGAAGCAATATATCCTTTATCGTAGTGCCAGATGGGACCGGTGAGACCAACGAGTGTAGCGGTTCCCTTCCAAGGAACATATCCAACACCGCTAATATCAAACTTATTCCCAACGTAGCGTGAACGAGCCAAGGTTAACCAACTTGTGGTTTCTCTTGTAAATCCCGCAGAAGCGGCAAAATCACCTTCGGAATTTTTAAAAGAACGGGCGACCTGGTAAGCTAACTGCCAATCGGACTCTCTGAATGCCCCGTCGATATCAAGCACCCCGGAATTATTTCCAACAGCATTTTTTCCCACAAAAAGAACTCCAATATTTGAATTCTCGAGAATTTGTTTTTTGAATCTTGCAGATCCAAAGTAAGCTCGTTCTTCTTTTTGATTAACACCATCATCATCAACATAATCAGTCTCCCCAGTCATCGCTAAAAATCCTCCGTATTCCCAATCGTTAATTCTACCGAAGGCTTTCGTTCCAAAAATCAGCGGGACTTCTTTTCCGCCGGGTAATTTTTTACCAATCCTTCTTGAATAAAATAATTCCATCGGACTGTAAAAACCTGAACTATTTGATTTCCCCGAAGGCATAAAAATTTCATTTCCTTGTGTAAAGAAAGGGCGGCGCTCGCTGAAATATGTTTCGTAGCGCGAAATATTAAATTGAAAAGGGTCTGCTTCAATTTGTGCGAAGTCCGGATTCACGGTCAATTGATAGGTTAATTTAGGTGATGGATTATAAAGAATATCAAGTCCGGCATTCGGTTCATTCTTATACTTGCCATCAGGCAGATAAGATGTTTTTGAAATAGCAAGCGGGTATAATTCAAGATTTAAACCTTTTAGAGAAGGTTTGAAATCGTTAAAAACAAGCTTCCCAAATTTTGAGATGCGCTGCCCTTCATTTTGTTCATAATCGCACCAATAGAGATCCTCCGTAAGCGAAGGAATCCAACGGTCAAAATCTAATCCCCAGGTCGTTGCTTCTTCATTATATTGAATTGATTTGTAGGGGATTTTCATTTCTACTACAAATCCCCAATCATAAACTTTCGAGTCGGCAAACCAAATCCCATCCCAATTGTAATCTCTGTTTCTTCCATCATCTAAAAGCCTGCAATCAAGTCTAACGCCGGCGGCGGTTACAGCAAATTTGTATGCGGTTTTTTTATCGTTAAAAGTATCGAGCATAAAGGAGACGATATCGCTTGATCCGAATTCGTCTAAAACTCCGGCATTACTTTGAATGTTTGCACGATCATCATAGTTGATCATGAGGCAATAGATTGCATCATCAGTTGTTAAAACTTTTGCGACCGTTCGTTTTGATGGAGCTTGAGCAAAATAGGGAGAAAGCTGAAAAAAAGTAGAAACTGAGTCGGCTTGATTCCAAACCGGATCAATGACACCATCGATAAGAATAGCAGTACTTGTTTTTTTCAGGATGAGTTTTTTCTCGTCATTTTTTGTAGTTGCCGAAACTATGGATGTAAATGCACAAAGTAAGAGTATCAAAAACATAAGCTTCCTATCGAATATATTTGGAATTATTCTTTTTAACTGGGGATAATCTAAACAGGTTGTGAAATATAAATACATCTTTTTTGATAAGTGGAAAGATATTCTTCTAAATGGTTAAACTAAACATTGCTAAAATAAAGAACTTAAGAAGTAATAATATTTTAGTTATCTGCTATATGCTAAAATAATTTTCCATCTGCCTATATTTGTTTTAATAATTGTACAAAAATTAAAAAAATTTTGATAGAACATTGCCAAATTACAAACTCCATATTCAATACGACGGTTCAAATTACTGCGGCTGGCAGATACAAAAGAACCATCCGTCCGTTCAGCAAACATTGAAGAACGCCATCGAAGTGTTGATAAAAGAGTATATTACTCTAAACGGAAGCGGAAGAACCGACAGTGGTGTACATGCATTAGGACAAGTGGCAAATTTCTCAACCGAACAACAGCTTGATTTATACCGCTTCAGGTATTCACTAAATAATACCATTCCATCGGACATTGCGGTTACTAAAATTGAAGAAGTTGAGACATCATTTCATCCCCGTTATGATGCAAAAAGTAGGACCTATCTTTATTTTATTTCAAGAAATAAAACACCTTTCTTGAAAAATTACACATATTTTTATTACTCGCCTCTCGATATCGGGTATCTCAACCGGCTTTCTAAATTATTGATCGGCGAAAGAGATTACACTTCATTCACAAAGCATGAAGCTGAGACTGAAAATAAAATTTGTAATATTTTAAATGTCCGGTGGAGAAGTTTAAAAGAATTTTCTATTTTCAGCATTGAAGCTACCCGATTTTTACACGGAATGGTGAGAACAATCGTCGGAACACTTTTGGACTTCCACAAAGAGCAAAAACCGTTCGGGGAATTAACGACTATTATCGAGGCTAAAAACCGGATACTAGCCGGTGAAGCTGTTCCAGCAAAGGGTCTATTTTTATATAAGGTTAAATATTAAAATGATTTCATTCCAAGACAAAACCGTTTTTATTACCGGTGGATCAAGAGGTATTGGAGCCGCTTGTGTAAAATTATTTCATCAGGCAGGCGCAACTGTCGTTTTTTCTTATAAAGAAAATAATAGCGCGGCAGATACATTAGTCAATTCATTTTCTACCAAAAAACCATTTCCGCTTCAGATTGATTTTAATTCCGAAAGCGATATTGTTGAGAAAGTGAAATTCATTCTAAATAAGTTCGGCAAAATTGATATTCTTGTTAATAACGCCGGTATCTGGAAATTCGGTGAAGCGGATAAAATGTCCCTTCAAGAATGGAATGAAACAATTCAGATAAATCTAACTTCAACTTTTTTAATAACACGAGAAGTCATTCCTTCGATGAAAAAAAATGGAGCAGGAAGAATCATCAATATTTCTTCAACTGCAGGACAGCGAGGTGAAGCTTTCTATTCTCATTACGCCGCTTCAAAGGGAGGAATCATTTCTTATACAAAATCACTTGCCACAGAGTTGGGGAAATACAACATCACAACGAATTGTGTTGCTCCCGGCTGGGTAGATACCGAGATGGTTTCTTCTGTTTTTTCTGATGACAAATACAAAGAGAAAGAACGAAAAGCTATCCCCGTTCAACGAATCGCCACGGCTGAAGATATTGCCGGTCCGGTTCTTTTCCTCGCTTCTGATCTGGCAAGACATATTAATGGAGAAATTCTAAACGTAAACGGCGGGAGTATCCTTTGTGGATAAGTGGTTTGTAGTTAGTAGTGAGTTGTTTGTTGCATTACGGGTTTCAATTTTTTATACTCCAACTGTAAAAAAGAAATGGCTTGAACACTGAATTAATAATTTTATTTTGTTATACGAAAGATTAAAACATGGAATTCCTTGCAAGTTATCATCCGCAATTGGTTCATTTCCCTATTGCTTTATTTATCGTTTATACTTTTTTAGAAACCGTTGGTTTATTATTTAAAAAAGAAGCGTTTACAAAAGCCGCTTTTATCATTTTAATTCTTGGAGTAGCTGGTGCATTAGCTGCGGTATTAACGGGAAATCAAGCCGAGGAAGCCTGGCAATATTGGAATAAGGGTAGCAAAGCTCTTTTAGAGGAACACGAAACATACGCGACTATTACTCTTTGGTATTTTGTTGGGGTACTTATTCTCCGCACCCTTTTCGTGATTAATGTAGAAATAAAAAATAAATTTGTTGCCTACGCTACAAAAATGAAGATTGTGTTTGTTCTTCTGGCAATTGCCGGATGTTTTTTTGTTTACGAAACCGGTCAGCACGGCGGTAAAATGGTTTACAAACATGGAGTTGGTGTTTCGATAGATAAACAAGCTCAACAAACCCCAGTTAAAGATGAGGATTAAGTTAACTTGAAAAGACTTCCGGTTTCAATTTATCTCCTTTTGCTATTCATCCTTACCGGACTGAATTTTGCTCTTCGTTATTTTAGTTTACCAAATTACTATTTCGTAATCGGGTTTAGGTTTTACGGGATTATTTTTCTTGCCGGAGTTTTTCTCCTTCTCTATCAAGGAATTGAGCCATTCAAGCAGGTGTTCACCTCGTTCTCTTTAAGAAATTTTTTCCGATTTATTCTTTTCGTTCTTTTGCCGCCGGCACTTATTATCAGTTTACTCTTCTTCTTAAAAAAGATTGAGATCGGAGACCCCGATTATTTTTATGAACTTGGATTATCTTCAATTGTTGATTTTCCCATTTATTTTGTCTGGAATTTTCCACAGTTGTTCATTCTCTACACGTTATTGCAAACGGTGGAATCATCCTTAAGATTGAAAATATTGCCGAATTTCTTTCTGCTTCTTTTTTTCTTTTTCGCTGAATTTTTCAGCTTCCCGAAAATCACTTTTAATTTTTTTGCAATTATAAGTTATGTACTACTTCTTTTTACAATAGCACTTTTTATCTATAAAAGAAAAAATGCATTAGCGTTTATCTTTTATTTCTTCACTGCAATTTGGCTTGGAGTATTATTATTCGGGAGTAAATCTGAAGTGTTGCTGCAAACCTTTTTAGCAAAAACGTATACTGGTTGGGACGGATTTTTCGATATCAATAACAAGTTTACTCCTTTTGTTCTGCCGGTTTACTTTCTGTTATCCCTTTTCATAATTTTATTTTTGAAAAAGGGAAAGCTAAAAGAATAATTCTTTTCTTATATTTGATCAAGAAGATTTTCCAAGCAATGAAAAAATATTTTATCATACTAGCCGTTTGTCTTTTGACATACACTTCGGCAATTTATGCATCGGACAAAGCAAGAGGGACCTTTCTCGCTATCGGTGTCGGTCCACGCATCCCTACTTTTGATTTTAATAATACAACAATGCTTGGTTATGGATTCAATGTTGAGATTGCTTATACGAATAATGAATATCTTCCCCTTTTTCTTTTCGGCAAAGTCGGGTTTGAACAATTCCCCGGTGCACAAAGTTTTTATCAAGTATCAACCTATTCTCAATTCTCAACAAGTTTGTTGCCCCTCTCATTTGGCGCACGCTATTATCTTTCCCCCATCTTGCAAAATATCGTTCTCATTCTTCCGTACGTTGAAGTAGCTACAAACTTAACTGTGTTCCAAAAACTTCATCAGTTTAAGATTGAGTCCGGGAAAAATAATTTTTTAGAAGGAGGATCGAAGCTTGGTTTTAGTGTCGGTGTCGGCGCCTCAATGTTTTTAGTTGAAATGCTCGCTTCCTATAATTATCTTCATAACAATCAATATCTTTCATTCGATATGAAAGTACGGTTACCTTTATACGTAAGTTTTTAGAAGGAAATATGAATTACACAAATCTTTTATTTGAAATTGTAAACAATGTTGCGCACGTAACGATCAATCGTCCTGATAAATTGAACGCGTTGAATAATGCTACTTTGAATGAACTTTACGAAGTTTTTCTTTCGATAGAGCACAATCCTGAAGTACGTGCAGTTGTGCTAACCGGAAGCGGAGAAAAAGCATTTGTTGCCGGAGCTGATATTTCCGAATTGAATAAACTTACTCCTTTAGCTGCAAAAGATTTTGCGGAAAAAGGACAAAAGATTTTTTCCTTTATTGAACATCTTTCAAAACCCGTTATAGCCGCAGTAAACGGCTTTGCACTGGGTGGCGGATGTGAACTGGCTTTAGCTTGTCATATAAGACTAACTTCCGAGAATGCAAAATTCGGGCAACCGGAAATAAATCTGGGAATCATCCCGGGATACGGTGGAACACAGCGCTTAACACGTTTGATCAATTCTTCAAAAGCACTCGAATATATTCTTACAGCAGATTTTATTGATGCACAAACCGCGCTTCAACTTGGTTTAGTAAATCATGTCTATCCGTTAAGTGAGTTAATTACAGCGGCAAAAGAACTTGCCGAAAAAATAGCAGCTAAACCGGCACAAGCGGTACGGCTTGCATTGAAGGCGATCCATGCGATAAAAGAACTACCGCAAAGTCAGGGCGAAATTTATGAAGCATCTCTTTTTGCTTTAGCTACGGGAACAGAAGATTTTAAAGAAGGGACAACTGCTTTTTTACAGAAACGGAAACCGGACTTTACTCATAAATGATTTTCCCAACATCTTCAAACCAGCCTAAAAAAGGGACAGGGAACTTTCGCACCATATTTGTTCTTTTATTTGCTCTTGCAATTTTTTTGATGTTTTTAAATATTCTACTCTCTTTTTTTACCCCGAAGCAACAAGCAATAAACACTTCTGAAATTTCTTCAAGTGAAATCAATTCCCTTTTCTTAAAAAGTGTATCAGAATTTTATTTAAATGAAAAGCTGCTTCAAAAAATAAAATCACCTTATAAAAAAGAGGATTCACTAGTATTCTCATATAGTTTAACACTTCCGTATGATGTTCCGACTCCGGTTTTTCTTCAAAGTGTTTTTGAAGATTTCACATCTAAGAGTGTCTCCATTTCTTCAATTGATGCCATGTTGGATAAAAAATTATTATTAAAAATTTCCTCCGGTGGAAAAATTAAGTTTTACACGGAAATTATCCAGGACACTTCCCTCCATCGTGATAATGGCTCTATTGCCTTTATATTAACGAACTATGAAAATATGCCGGATGAAGAGCTAAAAAAATTGTTGCGCGTTCCGGAAAACTTTGCCTTTCTCTTACAACCGAAAAATGAAAGTGTAGAATTCTCAAAAATAGTTTTAGATGCACGAAAGGAATATCTTGTTGAATTAACGGAGTCAAGCCCTAATCCAGAATTTACCTTAGCGGAAAACTTTCCGTTTCTAAGGAACAAGCTTGCAATAAATTCATTGATAAAAAATTATCCGAATAATGCTTTTTTCTTTGTGAATGCTCAGTCAACATTATTAAGTTCAAATGCATATAGTAAAGTCCGGAAGGAATTTGCTAAACGGAAAGTTACACTCTATTCGACTAATGTATTTACAAATCTTTCTGATCTGAACAATGATGAATTAACGCATCGCTTTTCTGTGGAAGTACAAAAATTAGAGACAGGCGAGACAAAAGTAATGCTTCTTCCGGCAAGTTATTTTAATACTTCAATCGATATTATAAAAAACGTAAAGAAAAGAGGAATCCTCTTTATCCCCGTTTCTACAGCGGTGAAACGGCTTAAGGGAAAATAAGCGGTTCGCCATCCTCATTCATTTCTATAATTTCTTCAAAGCCGAATTCTTCAAGTTGGTTAACGAATTTCGATTTATCGCCCACAAGCACAACAACCATTTCTGAATCGATAATATTTTTCTTAGCTGCCCGGAGTGCACCATCGAGCGTTACGGCTTTCACGTTGGGAATATATTCATCAAAATAAGAAGGCTGCAAAGCATAGGTATAAAGTGTGTTTAACCCGAAAGCAAGCTGGTAATAGGTTTCAAAATTACTTGGGAACCGCCTTATGATGGAAAGTTTTGCCGCATCAAGCTCTTCCTCACTAATGGTTTCTTTAATTTGATTTAATTCATAAAAAATATCTTGAATGGCTTCAATTGTATGTTCAGATTGAACAGATGTAGTGAGTAAAAAATAGCCATGCTCTTTTCTATAAGCAAAATATGAAGTTGCTCCATAGGTGTAGCCTTTTGTTTCGCGGAGTTTATAGTTGATGCGTGAATTAAATTGTCCTCCCAAAATGGTATTCATAACGGCTTTAGCATAAAAATCTTTATCGCTTCGCTTACTGCAAAGATTTCCAACCCGGATTTCTGTTTGTTGCGCATCTTGTTTATGAACAAACATCAAACTTCGCTTTTTTACCCGAAGAGGAAATAAAGGAGTAGTAACATTTTTCTCCTCCCCGAATTTATCTAAATAGAGATCAATATATTTTTTCAAAACACCGGTGTCGAGGGAACCTGCACAAACAAAACCGGCTTTACCGGATAAGATAAATGCCCGATAAAAGTCTTTTACATCTTCATTTATAAGAGACTCAATATCTTTTTCTTTACCTAATGTAAAATGTCCTTGTTTGTTGTCAGGTCCAAAAACTTGTTCCTCATAAATCCGGTCTGCAATCGAGTCCGGCTCATCTTTTAATTGAAGGAGTTGCGCCAGCACTTTACTTTTCTCCCGCAAAAATTCAGATTCTTCAAAATGAGGTTCCGTCAGAATTTTACTAAGCAAAGAAAGTGTTTCCTCAAATTTATCTTCAAGGGAGAGAACCGAGAAATACATAAATTCGTGATTAATGGAAATCTGAATTGAAGAACCGAGCAATTCAAATTGATTGTTCAACTCAAGAGCAGTTAATCCCCCCGCGCCTTCATCAATTAAGATCGCAGTAAGATTTGCAAGTCCGCTTTTTCCTTCGCCATCCAAAACGCAACCGGTAGAAACAATAAAGTTGAATTGAACCATCGGCAGTTTTGCTTTTTGAATAAATAATCCCGTCATTCCTCTTGCAGAAATTATTTGTTGAATCTTTGGAAGATGAAACGTAGCATGTTCAAGAATTGGAGGAGGCGTTGTTCTATCGATCATCATGAATTCCCTCTCTTTTCCTTCGGAACAAAGCGAAGATCAATATGCGGCTTAGCAAAGTATGCGGCACATTGCTTTACTGATGCCTTTTCAACTTTTTCGTAAAGACCTAACTCAATTGAAAATGAATTTGGTTCACCCAAATAATAATTATAATGGTTTAATTGATTTGCCACCGAGTCTAAACTTTGCATTCCGTAAATAAAATGAGCTTTGATACCGTTTTTTGAACGGGTTAATTCTTCAGACGTAATATCGTGTTGAAAAAGAATATCCAATTCGGTTAGAATTATTTTTTTTATTTCATCCAACGATTTGCCGGGTTTTGCAGTAACGGTTACACAAAAAAATCCCCCGTATTTTCCCGAGAACTGAAAAGCGGAGACTTGCATAGCAAGTTCAAGCTGAAGAACCAGTTTGTTGTAGAGCCTTCCGTTTTTAGATCCGGTTAATATGTCGGAGAGAATATCCAGTGAGAAATTATTCTCGTTGAATATTTTTTCAGTCTTCCAGACGAGAAGAATTTTTTCTAAACTTACCGCGTCAAAAACAATTTCACTTTTCGATTCCAAAAGATCATTATCGTCCGTCTTCAATTGAGAAACATTTTTTGACGAACTAATTCCACTGAAATATTTTTCAACAAGGTCCTTAGCTTGCCCAACTTCAAAATCACCGGCAATAACTATTGAAGCATTTCGCGGTTGATAATAGGTGCTGAAAAATTCACCAACATCTTTTTGATTGTAAGACAGAATGTCATTCATAAAACCGATCGTTGGTGCGTGATACGGATGCCCGGTTTCGTATAGTAGACCGAAGACCTTTTCCCATGTTAATCCATACGGCTGATTATCGTAACGTTCGAGCCGTTCGTTTTTTACTACATCAATTTGATTTGCCAATGTCTCGTCAGTCAACGCCTCAATGAAAAAGCCCATCCGATCAGACTCAAGCCACAAAGCAGTTTCAAGAAAACCGGAAGGAATTTTTTCAAAATAATTTGTAACGTCAAAGCTTGTGGAGGCATTTAAGGTTCCGCCGCTATCCTGAATAAATTTAAAATGCTCTCCTTTCTTAACATGTTTTGAACCTTGAAACATCATGTGTTCGAAGAGGTGCGCAAGCCCGGTCTTATTCTTAGGGTCTCTGCTCGAGCCAACGTTGTACCAAAGGTTTACCACTGCAATCGGAAGCGAAGTATCAGGATAGAGAATGACTTCTAAGCCGTTTTTCAACGCATATTTTTCATACTCAAGAGAAAGATTTTTCATTTAACATTTTCTTTTTATGGAGGGAGAAGATACTACATTCCTGCAAATCAAAAAAAAATCTTTTTTTATTTAACAGAAATTTAATTTGAATAAATGATTTAAAAGAGTGAAATTTGAGCGTTCAAATTTTACTAATAAATAGAGGTATTCTATACTATGAAAAAGTTATTCTTACAGATGCTTTTGTTCGTGGTGTTCTTCGGAATGGTCCAGATGTCATTAGCGCAGGGGCTTACAACCGCCAGCATTAATGGCAAAGTTACTGCAATGGATGGAGAAGCTCTCCCATCTGCTTCAGTTATGGCTGTCCATGTCCCAACTGGAACTGTTTATGGCACATCTACACGTCTTGATGGTAAATACAATTTAACCGGATTAAAGACAGGAGGCCCATATAAAATTACTGTTTCGTTTGTTGGGTATACTACACAGATTCAAGAAGGTGTTAATCTTCAATTAGCTCAAAATTTAATGGTAAATTTTAAATTGCCGGAATCTTCAGTTACTCTTAGTGAGCTGACCATTACTGCAGAAAAAAGTGCCATTTTAAGTCAAGCAAGAACTGGTTCTGCTCAGAACGTTTCAGAAAAATCGATGCAGGAAATTCCTACTACATCGAGAGATTTTCAATCTTTTTCTAAATTATCTCCACTTTTTTCGGGTAGTGGTTTAGGTGCAGCCGGTCGTTCCTCAAAATACAACAACATTCAAATTGATGGAACTCAATATAATGACCTTTTCGGTTTAGGTTCCTCAGGAACTCCTGGTGGACAATCAGGAACAAATCCTATAAGCTTGGACGCTATCAGTGAGTTTCAAGTAGTAATTGCTCCTTACGATGTAAGACAAAGTGGTTTTACCGGTGGCGGTATTAACGCTATTACCCGTAGCGGAACAAACCAGTATCATGGATCAATTTATGGTTTTGGAAGAAATCAAAATTTATCCGGACAATACAAAGGTTATACTGACGTAAAGACAAAAAAAATGGATGAATTTAAAGACTACCAGTTTGGCTTTAGAGCCGGTGGTCCGATCATCGAAGACAAATTGTTCTTCTTTGTAAACGGAGAAAAAACAATTTACAATTATCCTCAACCAAACTTATCGCTTGTAAACGGATTCGGTGGAAAAACCGTAGCTGAATTGCAAACTTTAGGTGATCAATTTGCTGCTGCCCTTGCTGCAAAAGGATTTACTGCAGGTGGCTACACCTTACCTACATTTGAACAGCCAAGTTCAAAATTATTTGTTCGTTTTGACTATAACTTAGCCGAAAACCACAAATTAACCGTACGAAATAATTTCGTAGATGCAGGTTCTGATAAACTTTATAATTATAGAACAGTAGCTAATTTACTTTTTGATACACAGCCTTATTCGATGAGCAACATGACCAATTCTACGGTTGCCCAATTAAACAGCACTTTCGGGAATACAATGTCAAACGAATTGATCGTTGGGTATACAACAATCAGAGATAAAAGAAAAGGAAAGTCTGCTGACGCTCCTGAAGTTTTAATTAAAGAATTAAATAAAACTTTTTCAATGTATGCAGGTCCCGACAGATTTTCCTCTGCAAACAGATTAGACCAGGACATTTTTGAATTTACTGATAACTTCAGTTTATTTATGGGTGACCATACTTTTACGGTAGGAACTCATAATGAATTTTTCTCTTTCAGTAATTTATTTGCACGCTCTGCTTTTGGGTATTATGAATATAATAGTATAAATGATTTTAATAATGATGTCATCTCTTACTATCAAAGAGTATATTCACGATTTGGAAATCAACGTGACCCAAGCGCTGTTCCTGCCGCCGAATTTAGCGTAAGCCAATTTGGTTTTTATGTGCAAGATGAATGGGCAGTTTTACCAACCTTAAAAATTACTGCAGGCGTTCGTGTTGATATTCCTACATTCCCAACAACTCCTGCGAAAAATGATTCTCTTCCAAAATATTTCTCACAATACAGAACCGATCAAATCCCAACAGGAAATATGCTCTGGTCACCTAGAGTTGGTTTTAACTGGGATGTTACCGGCGAGAGAACTACACAAGTACGCGGCGGTGTTGGAATCTTTACCGGACGTATTCCATACGTTTGGATGTCAAATAATTTTGGAAACACCGGTATGTTTACTGCCGAAGTTAATAACAGTGGACAAGGAATTAAATTTAATCCAGACCCGCGCAGTCAATATATTTCAGGCGACCCGGGAACCGGAATTGCAAAATTTCAATCTGAAATTGACGTTGTTGACCCAAATTTAAAATTACCTCAGGTTATGAGATTTAATCTTGGAGTTGACCAAGAATTAATTTGCGGATTCGTTGGAACCGCGGAATTCTTGTACTCGAAGAGTATTAATGAAATGTTATACCGCAAAGGGAATTTAAAAGCTTCAACAAGCAAGATTGCAGACGGTCGTCCGAAATACGGTGGTACCGATTACGGAAACGGAAACTTCTGGGATATTCTTGAATTATATAACACAAGCGCAGGGTATCAATATAATTTGATGTTCCAACTTCAAAGAAATGTTACACGCGGAGTTTCTATTAATACCGCTTATACATTCGGCGAAGCAAAAGATAAAAACAGTTTGAGTTCTTCACAAGCAGCATCTCAAATGAATTACAGCCCGATTGATATGGATCCGAACAACCCGGCTCTTACAACTTCACAATGGGAAGTTAAACACAGAGTGTTCGCATCAGTTTCTTACGCTGCTGAATTCTTTGAGAAAGCACCAACAACAATATCATTATTCTATAACGGACAAAGTGGTAATCCATTTTCATTCGTTGTAAATGGCGACTTGAACAACGACGGATTTAGATATAACGATTTATTCTATATTCCTAAAGATGCAAGCGATATTCTTGTCGGTAAAATTGTCGGTGGAAATTTTGTTGCTTCAACAACTGCCGGACAAACTGCTGCTGATCTGAATGCATTTATTCAGAATGATGAATATCTCAGCAAAAATCGCGGTAAAATTTCTGAAAGAAATGGCGCCCGTGAAAAATGGCAACAATATCTCGATCTTAAAATTACTCAAGATGTACCGGACTTTTTGGGTCTCGGTGTGTTCCAATTTTCACTTGATGTGTTAAACGTAGCTAACTTGCTCAGCAGCAGCTGGGGAAAAGTTGAAACTGCCGGTCTTGGCACTTATAACATTGTTGCTTTACAGGGTTTCGTTACCAATAATGGCGTTGCTAATACGCCTGTTTATGGTTTCTCTAAGCCTGCAAACAATTCCGTTTATACAATAAGCGATATTGCTTCTCGTTGGAGAATGCAGCTCGGTGTTAGATATACATTATAAAAACCTATTCATTTAGGTGTTCATAAAAAAAGCCACTCCGATTAATCTCGGAGTGGCTTTTTTATTTTCAAAAATGTAGGGAACGGTCGAGACCGTTCCGAAAAATGTTAACGAGAAATTTTTAATGAATCAATTTTAATATTCTATCAGTTCTGATAGAACCGATCAAACGGAAGAGTTCTGAAAATGGAATATCTCTATCCCAGGAAAACAAAGACATAAATGCTTCACCAACTACCATATCGCGGGGAACAAATCCCCAGAACCTTGAATCGGCAGAATCATCTCTGTTGTCACCCATCATAAAATAATAATTTTTTTGAAAGGTGTAGGAGGTAATTGGCGCACCATTCAAAGTTACGGTTCCGTCTTTCACTTCAACAACACGCTTGGCAAATTCTCTATCGATTATTGTACGCCATTCTTCAACATTTTCAACGGTCAGCGGAATGGTCATCCCTTTTTTAGGCACAACAAGCGGTCCATAATTATCTTCGTTCCAGGGTTTCCCTTTTGGAAAGATTTGTGAATTCACCTGCCCTTTTGGAACCGGGTAGGGAGATAAATATTTTATGTAAGGTGGTATCCAAAATTCTTTCCCGTTCACAAAAACAACTTTGTCGCGCACTTCAATCGTGTCACCCGGTAATCCGATACAGCGTTTTACATAATTTACGTTCATCGCAATTTGCTCTTCGGGAATCGGCAAGCCTGGAATGCGTTCATCGGCACGTAATTGTTCTTTATTGCCTGGATACTCGAACACCACAATATCACCATGCTGTGGATCTTTAAATTTTAAGAATGGCATTGTGAAGTAAGGGATTTCAATTTCAGTAAACGGAATATATTTGGGTGAACTCGGTCCGTAAACAAATTTATTTACGAGAATGAAATCGCCAACCAGGATCGTGTCTTCCATAGAGCCGGTTGGAATACGCGTGTTTTGTATAAAAAATGTTATGATAAATAATGCCGCTATTGCCGCAGACAAAAGCGAACGAAAGAACTCAATAACTTTCTCCATAAAAGTCTCGGGAGTTTTTCGAACTTTCTTTCCGAATGGATGGAGAATTTTGTTCATGATTGATCTAAATTTTTGTATTCCCGTTTTGGGGGATTCATTTTCTGGTTGTTCTGCCATGCGTTTTTTCTTTACTGTTTAAGTGATTCAAATTTTTGTTTTAATAGATCATTCACTACTTGTGGGTTCGCTTTTCCCTTTGTGGCTTTCATCGTTTGCCCCACAAAGAACCCAAACACTTTTTCTTTCCCTTCAAGAAATTCTTTTACCTGGTTTTCATTCGCATCAAATATCTGTTGAATTATTTTTTCAATTTCCGAGGTATCGGAAATCTGGACAAGATTTTTTTCTTTGACGATTGTCTCTGCGGTCTGCAGCGTCTCTAACATTTCAGTAAAAACATCCTTTGCAATTTTTCCACTGATCGTCCCGTTCTGTATAAGATTAATCAATCCGCCGAGATTTTGCGGAGAGACCGGAAAATTGTTGATCTCAATTTTCTGTTCATTTAATACTTTTAATACTTCAACCATCACCCAGTTAGACGCAGCTTTATAATCGTTTGTTACTTTTGTTACTTGTTCAAAATAATCTGCAAGCTCTTTGGTCTGCGCTAAAACTCCGGCATCATAAACCGGGAGAGCAAAAGCGTTGATAAATCTTTCTCTTTTTGCATCAGGAAGTTCAGGAACCCTCCCCTTTATTTCATCAAACCATTCAACATTAATATCAATTGGAACGAGATCGGGATCCGGGAAATAACGGTAATCGTGCGCTTCCTCTTTACTCCGCATCGGGTAAGCTTCGTTCGCATCCGCATCCCACAATAATGTTTGTTGAATTACCTTTCTGCCATCCTCGATCAATTCAATCTGCCGGTGAATTTCATAATTGATCGCGCGTTCAACATTCCGAAATGAGTTCATGTTTTTTATTTCGGCTTTTGTACCGAGCTCTTTTTGTCCGATAGGCCGAACTGAAATATTTGCATCGCAGCGGAGTGATCCTTCTTCCATATTGCCATCGCATATTCCCAAATATTGAACGAGCTGTTTAATTTTAGCAAGATACAGATACGCCTCTTCGGCATTGCGCATATCGGGTTCGCTAACAATCTCAAGCAACGGAACACCGCACCGGTTGACATCAATACTTGTCGTTTCACCTCTATCGTGAATTGATTTACCGGCATCTTCTTCCATATGAATGCGAGTAATTCCGATATTTTTTTTCGTCCCGTCTTTTTTTTCAATTTCAATCGAGCCGAATTCACAAATTGGTTTCTCGAGTTGGGATATTTGATAACCTTTCGGAAGATCAGGATAAAAGTAATTCTTACGTGCAAAAACAGAATTTGTATTTATCGTAGATTTTGTTGCAAATCCCATCAGCAAAGCAAATTCCACAACTTTTTTATTAAGTACCGGAAGCACACCGGGATGCCCCAAACAAATGGGACACACATTGCTGTTCGGTTCGTTGCCAAATTTCGTTGAGCAACTGCAAAATATTTTTGTATCCGTTAAAAGTTGCGCATGCACTTCCAACCCAATTACCGCTTCAAATTTTTCGTTCATCAATAATCTAAAAAAGTGACCTTAAAAAACTTATTTACTTGTAAATATTTTGAAATCCCATGGATGCAAATCAATTGCAAATGATTTTCCAATTTTACCTTTTTTCTTTGAGAAGATTTCAAACGCATTTTTCATTTCGGGAACTGAACTAAACTTTGTGCTCACTTTTTTATCTGAAAGATTTACAATTACAAATACTTTTTGATTCCCTTTCATTCGAACAAAAGAGAGAACTTTATCTCCATCCGAGTTTTGCACTTTCTCAAGCAAACTCCCTTTTTCTCCGGCATCTAAAACGGGGAAATTTTTTTTTAACTTTGTGAGTGTTTCAAAAAACGGAGTATATCCGGACTTCTTCCATTCAATCGGATCTTTTTCAAAAAAACTCAATCGTTTATTTAAACCTACTTCTTGTCCGTTGTAAAGAAGCGGCATTCCCGGAAGAGTAAAAACTAAAACCGAAAACGCTTTTACACCTTCACCAAGCCTCTCAAACTCAGTTCCGTTCCAGGAATTTTCATCATGGTTGGTAATGAACCTCATCCGGAAGGCTTGAGCAGGGTATTCATTTTTTTCTTTTTGCAGTTGTGTAAATATTGCTGAAGCGGGCTTCTTCCCTTTCGCAATTTCATTAAAAAGATGGTACAAGTCCCATGAATAAGTCATGTCAAATGCAGTTGAATGATCGACAGGTCTTTCATCTTCAGCCAGCATGAAAACTTTTTTGTGCTTTGCTAATTTCGGATAGAGAAACCTCCAGAATTCTTCAGGCACCATCCCGGCAACATCGCAACGGAACCCATCAATATCATATTCACTTAACCAGTATTCCATTGCGCCGGACATATACTGCCATAATTCTTTATTTCCATAATTCAGATCAATCACATCTGACCAGTCGGCAACCGGGGGAACAAAATTACCGGCAGAATCTTTAGAATAAAAATCGGGATGAGTATTTACCAAAACATTATCCCACGAAGTATGATTTGCAACCCAATCAATGATAACATGCATTCCGAGTTTATGAATTTCTTTAACTAAAGATTGAAATTCCTTTTTAGTCCCCAGGGACGAATCAAGTCCGTAGTAATCTTTTACAGAATAGTAACTGCCAAATGTTCCTTTCCGATTTTTTTCACCAATCGGATGAATCGGCATAAACCAAAGAATCCCAACTCCAAGTTTTTTTAACCGGGGAAGCTGGGTACGGAATTCTTTAATCGTTCCCGAAGGAGTAAACTGTCTTAGATTAACTTCATAAATGGTTTTATCATAACTCCAATCAGGTGCAGTGATCTTCTGTTGAGCCCGAAAAGAGTTTGAAAAGACAAAAAGAAATAAGATCGGGACTAAAAAAAGTTTTTTCATAGCTATTTCCTTTTGTTGAATTATTTTTCTATTCCCAAAAGTTCAACGTCAAAAATTAATAACGATCCCGGAGGAATGACATCACCCGCACCCGCATCACCGTACCCAAGATCCGGACGAATAAATAACTTCCACGTATCGCCGACTTTCATCAATTGCAGCGCTTCTCCCCAGCCTTTAATAACAGCATTTAATTGAATAACCGCCGGTTGATTTCGTTTGTAAGAATTATCAAATTCAGTGCCGTTTAATAATTTACCGATATAATGTACTTTCACCTTGTCGGTAGCTTTCGGTGATGGGCCGTTGCCGGATTTTATTACCTGGTACTGCAACCCACTCGCGGTAGTTTTAACTCCAGGCTTATTTTTGTTTTGTGCAAGAAATACGTCGGCATCAGCTTTATTTTTACCGCTAAGTCCCTGAGCTTCTTTCATCTTTTTGTCGTACATCTCATGTTGAAATTCCATAAGTACTTTATTTATCTGCTCGTCGGTTAAAAGTTGTTTCCCGTACAATCCATCTTTAAAACCCTTTGCAACAATTTCTGAGTCGACATCAAGTTTGTTAGACTTAAAATCTTTAGCAATTCTAAAGCCGATACTATAACTTGCCTTCTGTTTAGTGTCTTTTAGATCGGTTGATTTTGATATTTTCTCCCCGCAAGAGAATAAAAGTAATGAGCTGAGAATGAGCAAAATTGTCTGTTTCAATTTTTTTCCTATGATTTATTTTTTATTTTGTTAATATAAAAAAAATAAGTGTTACTCTTTTGATAATTTTTAGTGCCTAACACTTGTTTTATGTAAAAATCACTATTAATTAAAGTTAAACCTATGAGCAAAAAATCAACAATTACCCTTCACATTGAACTTGACGAAAATGAAGTCCCTCAAAAAATTTCCTGGCAATCGGATGATGCTGACTTTGAAGGAGAAAGGGATGCTGAAGCGATTTTGCTTTCCCTCTGGAATAAAGAAGAAAAAGTTACCTTTGGCATTGATCTTTGGACAAATCAAATGTTAGTTGAAAACATGAATATTCTTTATCATCAAACACTTTTGAAAATGGCAGACACCTATAATCGGTCAACTAATAATTTTGAAATAAGCGAAATGATCAGAAAATTTTCCGATGAGTTTGCAGAGAAGCTTTCGTTATTGCAAAAATAAAATTCACGAACCATATGAGGATAACATGAAAAAAGGAATACTTCTTGCCGTAGTGCTTTTTAGTTTCTCCACGCTTGCTCAGAACTTTCAGCTGCACTATGATTTTGGCAAAGATAGAAAATATTTTACTTCCACGTTTGAAATGTTTAAACCAGATGAATACGGTGCAACCTACTGGTTCGTCGATTTCGACTTTAATCATCCCGGAAACAAAAGCGCTTCTCTTGGATATTTTGAAATTGCCCGCTATATCCTCCTCCCCCTTCCTATAAAAAATATTTCTGCAACTGTGCAGTATAATGATGGAACAGCGCCCTGGGGACCGATTGGACATGTCTGGCTCGCCGGACTAAGTTATCCCATAAACTTAGGATTATTTGTCTTAAACACCGATCTGCTTTACCGGAAGGATCATTTTTCTAAAGGAAGTGATGTACAACTTACCGGAGTTTGGTTTATCCCGTTTATGGAAGGCAAGATTAATTTTACAGGCTTTTTTGATCTCTGGACGATAAAAAACTTTGCTACAGATTCAAGAGATTTTGTTTTTTTAAGTGAACCTCAACTATGGATAAACGTTACAAATCATTTGGCACTGGGAGGTGAAGTTGAGATCAGCAATAATTTTATACCGGGAAAAACAGAAATACAAATTAATCCAACTTTAGGATTTAAATGGAATTTTTAAACTGATTAATTAAAATTTTTTTCAAATTAAAAGTGGTTTCGCAGAAAGAGCAAATTGTTACTTGCTAATAAGGGTAGAATACTCAAACGATTTTATTATCTCCTGATAAAAAAAATCTATTTGATATTATTTTTTCCCGTTTCTCTGAGCCAAGTTTTTGCTTGCTGAAAAGATTTGAATTCTTTGAATATTATTTTAGTCCCGTCTAATTTTGCTTTGTACGTTGCTAAAACTGATTTACCGGCTTCACTATCAAAGAAAAGAAATGCTTTTTTTGTTAATCCGGCATTTTCTAACCGCGGGAAAAAATTCTTCTCCAGCCATTCAATTTCCCGTTTTGTTATTTCATATAGGTCTCTCCCATCAATAAAAAAGCAAAGATTGGCATGATGCTTCTTAAGTTCAATAAATTTTTCAATAACAATTTTATGAGTCTTTTTAAACTCCTTGCTATTACGGAGTCCCGGTTTAATTATCAATTCCAAACAAGGAATCGAAGAGTCAAAAGACAAAATTGCTGAATCACTTTCATAAAGTATCATTGTAGAGCCTCTTCAATGAATTTATTTTTAAGTAAGCAAGGGATAATTTCCATAGATAAACAGCTATCAGTTATGTTCACACAAAAGATTTATCCTAATTTTCGATAACTCTGAAAGAACATAAAAATAAAATAACTTAATGTCAATTGATTTTCATTTCTTAAAACAAAAGAACTAGGAATGATAATTGATTAATAAAGGAGATTATCTACACGTTTGTAAAAAGTAAAAATGCCCGCTGTAGCAAGTTCCATAAGGTTTTTAATTTAAATGAAGTATCAGTAAAGTATTTCCGTATTTATAAAAAATATTCGTTAATTAATATTTTAGCAGCCTTTCAATAAATCTCAAAAGCGTATTATACATTTCTATTAAGAATTGAGTTTACCTATTTTTTTGTGCTTCGACTCTTAGCCCGGTGCGTTTTCCTAAGCTTGAATTCTTTTCTGCAATATCTCTTATTGACATTGCTTTCTGATTGTAAAACGATCCCATTTATAATTTTCAAACAACTGTTTTTAATTTTTGAATCATTTAAAGATTCAATACTATTATTATTTAGAAAAACACTCTTAATCCAAAACCTGCATCAATGCCAAATCCGGTTGAACTAACCAAATTGATTGTGGGCACAATTTCCAGGAAGACATCTAAAGGTGTGTTACGTGGGAGCCAGTCTATTCCAAACACGCCTCTAACCGCAAATGTTCCGTTGTATTCGGTGCCTGAATTTATTCTTCCTCCAATTCCATAGAACAGCGGAAACTGTCCGCCGGAACCTATTGCATTAAACGAATGCCAGAGGTAGTCAACATGAAAATGTGTTCGCGTTACGTTACCATAATCCGAATCGAAACCGTCAAACCTGTATCCTTCCACGGACCAGCCCAATCCGAAGGCTAAAGCATTTGTATTTGATACCCATAGTTTTGCACTAATACCGGTTGGTTCGCCAACAATAAAACCCAAACCAAATTTTTTCTTTTGCGCATTGGAATTTTGAAATGTTACTATTGCTAACATGATCAACATTCCATAAAAGATATTTTTCTTCATCATTTCCTTGATAATTGTTGAGTTAATATTTGAGGATAATTCCGGAGGATAAGTAAATTTCTTATCCTCCGGTTAAAAAAATTATTAAAATTATTTACTATACCGACATTTGTCGCTATTTGATAAGAATCATTTTTTTAACATCACCAAAACTGCCGGCTTGTAATCTGTATAGATAAACACCGGATGGTAAATCGGCAGAGTTGAATTTTACAACGTGTGAACCGGCGCTTTGCGGGCCATTAATAAGCATAGCTACCTGCTGCCCGATCATATTATAAACCACAAGGCTTACTTGTTCCTGCTTAGCAAGCATGAACGTGATCTCGGTGGAAGGATTGAAAGGATTTGGATAATTCTGTTTCAATTCAAACACGTTTGGTAAACTTGTTGAGTGACCGCCATTGATTGCGGTTGCTGATCCGGTTAATTGCTGAACTTGAATTGCCGACAGACTTCCGTTTTGTCCCTGCACTGCCCAGACAGTTACACTTTGCCCAGTCTGAATTGATGAAGACTGAGTTTGTGTATATGTCGATGTCATAAATAATGTATTACTACTTACTGAAAATGCTGGAACAGAAAGTTGAATATTGTTAGAATCGGCAGAGGTGACAACTCCATCGAATTTAACAGTGTGCGGATCGCTTTCAATCTCAACCTTTACTGCAAGATTTTCATTCAAGTTGGTTTTTACATAGCTCACTTCAACAAACTGATTTACTTTCAGACTATCGAACGTAGCCACATTATCAAACCCATCATAGTAAACGGTATTGAGGTCTGTAGATATAGTTAAATCGCCAATCAGAAAGTTTGTACCGGTGAATGAATCAATCTTACCGTAGATTTTAAATTCATGTTCAGGATGAACTTTGATTAATTTTGCGGTCAACACTCCGTTTGTTGTTAGCGAACCTTTTACTTCTACATTTAATCCAACTGTTAGACTTACAAAAGTCAGCACACCACTTCCATGGCCGACTACGAGTGTTGATGAATCCACCGCGAATGTTTTTCCCATAACTGTGATTGAAGTAAGTGTCAAGTTTTCGATTGAGCCTTCGACAATTACTGTTGGGCGCCAGAAATTTCTTGCGATCACTTTCAACGCGATATACTGATTTCCGCTTTGAAGTTGAGCTTCAACACTGATTATTTGACCAACCTTCAAATCATTAATTGAGATGGTATTTCTGTTTTCATCAAGGAACTCGGTGTTTTGATCAGTAACAAAAACCAATCCTTTTACAGTTATTGAACTTCCGTTAATGGCTTCTATCGCGCCTGTAAAATGAGATTCAGCTTTGCTGTTATCTTTTACTTTAATCGAAGAGGCTAAATAGTTACCGCCTTGCAGATATGCTTTAACGACGATAAATGCACCAACTTTTAAATCAGTAAAAGTGAGCTTCTGGTGAGACTGGCTATAAATTTGCGTAAGGCTATCGACGTAAATTTTATTATCTCCAACGACAATATTATCTGAATTGATTACATCGATTAAACCGGCAACGACAATTTCTTTTTCAGATTCCTCATTTTCTAATTTAATCCGTGTTGCTATATAGCTGCCGTCACTTTGCAGTAAAGCTTTTATCTCAACCTTGTCACCAATTTTCAAATCCGAAAAGTATAGAACAGTCCCTTCGTGTGTTGAGATAACCGTGCTTGAATCGACAACAAATGTTACCGTGTTGACTGTGAGTGTTGTAGAAGTTGCAGCTGTAATTACACCTTCAACTTCCAGATCTTTTTGTTCGAATTCATTGCTCTCCACTTTGATCGATAACGCCAGGTAAGATGAATCTTGCTGCATAAATCCGCGGACGTTTACATCATCACCAACTTTAAGATCGGAAAAGTTAAGAACTCCTCTGTTTCGAGAAAAAATTATTGTAGAACTACCAACATAAAATTGAGTATTGAGAACTGTAACAGAATTATCGGTAATCAGTTGTATCTTTCCGCTCAATTCAATTTCCTGATGAGTGTTTTCTGTTTTCACCATTATCACAACCGCCGGTAGTTGTCCGCTGATAGTCTGCGAAGCTCTTACTAAAACGTTGTCTCCAATTTTCAAATCGGCAAAAGTTAATGCCGCGTGAAATTGAGTGAAAATAATTGTGTTTGTATCAACCAAAATGGTTGAGCCGTTAAGAGTGAATGAATTTGTTGAGAGCGCTGTTATTTTACCACTCAATTCAAGATTTATCATTGCGGTCATAAGACGAATTTCCGAAGCTTCAAGTTGACCGTTCGCATTTGATTTTGCTTCTATCTTTACATAGCTGCCAACCTTAACGCTATCATATGTTAATCCGCTATTCATGCTGCCTGATATTTTTGTTGATGCGGTAACAAGAAATTCAATTGAGTTTACGGTTATGCTTGTCTCTGTCTTTACTTGAACCGATCCCTTTACTTCCAAATTTCCGTCAGCTTTAAGAACCTGCGGGGCGCCTAATAATAATGAGAGAATCAGCAGCAGCACTACGCTTCGCAATTCTCTCCGGTTTGAATAGTTTGTCTTTTTCATGACTTAATTCTCCATAATATTTTTGATTTTTATTTTCCGACAATTAATTGTAAACCATAACGGAGCCGGAAATCCAACTCCGTTATTTTGTAACTAGTTCATATTTGCTAAAATTAGAATCTGTGAGGCAGCATTAACCTGAGTTGACGAAGTCCCGACTAAAGATGTTTGCGTTGTAGTTTTAACTGCATTGAAAAAAGTTACGTATGCGTTGATGATTGTATTTAATGATGTTGTTCCGTTAACAGAAGCATTTAGAACAGCTTTAGCAGAAATTGTTGAATTGATTGTGCTATCAATTGTATCAATCATACTTGCATAGGATGACATTGTTACCTGAAGCTGAGATATAATTGAAGAATGATATTGAACAAAAGCTGTTGCTATTTGATTAAAATCTGCAGAACTTTTGATTGAAGCATATAAATCAGCTCCGGCAGAGGCGACACTATTTACCTGGGCATTCGAAGCGCCGGCTGCCTGGAATTGTTGCTTCATTGCATAATTAAGAACAAAAGCATATCTGGCGTAAAAAGATTTTGCAATTGCTAATCTTAAATCCGAATTCATCGATGCGCTTGCATTAACAAATGTAGTTACTCCAATTCTCATCAATTCTGCATAAGTGTAGGCGTTTGCAATACCGCTTGAATAAGCAGTTAGCACCGTTCCCTCATAATCATCCATACTATTCTCTGTCTCGGTTTCGGTATCAGATGAATTATATAATGCGGCGTCAAATTTTGCTTCTGCGTCAGCCTTTGCCTGCATCATCGTTTGGATTTGACTGCTTGATAATCCGAAATACGAATTACCGGAAGCTTGTGCTGAAGCTTGCGACGAAGCTTGAAATGCATGTATGAAATCTGACTCAGCTTGGGAATCTCCTTGAATATTTCCTGCAGCCTGAGCATTTAACAATAATTTAAGATCAGCTTCATCAAAATCACTTGCATGCCCTTCACTAACAAGTTTGATGTAAATATTTGTTTCCGCTGTTGATTCAGTAGTAAGCGGCGGGGCATATACCGTAGTACCGCTCTGAACTTTGGAAGAAACAATTGCTTTCCATTCCGTTGTCCCTTTTGTTGCAACAACTACCAGATTACCGGTTCCACTTAAATTTGTTTCAATCACAAATTTTCCCGCTGCATCAGTTTGGATATTTTGTGTTGAGACTGTTTTTAATGAACCGTCTGCTTGAACCTGTACAAGAACTACTGTAGCGCCCTGTACTCCACTTAATGTTGATTCTGAATAAGTACTCTTTTGTAATCCATTGGTCGAAGATACTCTACCGGCTACTTTCGAGGTTCCACCGCTAGACCCAACCGGATCATTATTTGCGCACGAAGCCAGAAAAAGTGAAGTTATTATCGTTACCGCTATAAGTAAACCGCTTTTGCGTTTAGTTATATTTGTCATGATTTTTTCTCCTATTGTTATTTATTATTTGTTTACGTTATTCTAAACTTTATTTAACCCGGTAAGGAATTCCCCAGGTTTTTTCTTCAACGCTGGTTTCTGTGTCATACGCAACCGATCTAGGCATTGCATTGATCACGGCATGCATTCTTGCTTGGAATGAATTCGTAAACCATTTTCTTTCATAGATTTTTTTATAATAAATTCCTTCTTGAACGCTGGATACAAGATCAAATTTTGCTTTCAACTTTGAATTTCCGTTCATCTTCGCTCCATAAGTAATGGTTAGTAAATCGGGATCGGAAGATTTACTCAAGACTTCAACAGAAAACTTTACCGGCTGGTTCTTTTTGTACCATGTTAACAGGTTCTTCTCACCATGTCTCCAATTTCCAAACCCCATTTCGGAATCATGATTATCCTCGTCATCGCTTTCCTTTTTCTCGTCGCCTACCCGGAAAAAATAGTTGTTGGGATCATCAATGACCACATCAGATCCATCCTGCGATGTAAAAGTAATTTTAACTATTTGTATGTTATCTCCCTCTGTTCCACCATTCGGAAGAGAGATCGCATAAATTTTCCAATCGAGTGTATCATTCCCCGTATTAGAAACTTTATTATACTTAATCAGTCGTGTAACAGTTGTTAAAAAAGTTTTGTGTATGGTAGTATCGACTCGCGCGTTTATTCCAAGTGTTGGTTTTTGGAATGATCCTACAATCGTAAGTTCTCCGGCATAATTTTGAATTAACGTGCCTAAAGCGCTCGCACTGTCTTTTGAAAGGATTAAACTCTTGTCAACAAGTTTCATTTTTTGACCGATCCGAATAGGATAAAGTTCTTTCGCTAACGAACCTGCAAACGCCATTGCCTGATCATCAGTGTAATTTGGTGTGAATGAATTGACCGAAGAACTTTTGTCGGTGATCTTCATAAATATTTGTGTATCGCTGCTGTTTACACTTTGTGGACTATTTATTCCCAGAGGATCTTTGCAGCCGCTCATAAGAGTTGCAAAAATTATCGAGACAAAGAAGAACGATAAGAATACATATTGACGTTTCATTGAAAACTCCTATAATTTGATTTATTGTTATGGGATATTTGAGTTCGATTTCTCAAATCCGACACGAGTTTTTTTATAAATACTTTCAGTTCCGCTAAACCTTTAGATTTATCAAAGCAGTAGTCAATCAACATCTTTTGATAAATACTGAGATACTGCGGTAATATGTAGTTGGTGCAGAGAATCAATGCCGGTTTTGGAAATTGGTTTCTGCTAAAAGGGACTAATTCCAAACCGGAATTTCCCGGCAATTGAATATCAAACAGAATAACATCCACAATTTCTTTTTGCATTATCATCTTTGCTTCAACAACTGTATCAGTCTCAAATACTTTATTGAATTGAGATTCCAATTCCAGGTAACTTATAAATTTTTTTCTAACCGACTTTGAACCATTTACAATTAATATTTTCATTTCAAATGCTGTTATTTTTTTGATGTAAAATTAACCGCGCGAAACATGTTTGTATGTAGTGGTTTTTTGTAAAAGAATGTGGTCGATTTTACGGCACGAATACTGCCAAATAATCATCACATTATAGTGGAGGAAATACGAACATAAATTGTCAATTATTTTTGCTTGATATCAACTTAAATGTTGTATTAGGATGTTCAGACGCATCAAAAGAAACCCCGCAAAAAGCGGGGTTCTCATGATTCAGCGATGATTCTTACTCCCCCAAATTTATATCACTCCTTTTGCTTTCTTTGATAAAGGTAAACAGCAATAAGTAGAATAAAAATACCGCCAATTATAAATGCCCAGTATGAAAATGCCGGAGGGATTTCATTTTGCCATACTTCAATTTTAGCATCGAGAATTCCTTTTTCATTTTGGGTCATCATGTTGTTTTCAAAAAGAAGTGGGATCCATTTTCTTTCAACTATATTAAAATATACGCTGTCGGCAAAAGCATGGAAAATCTCTTCGGATTCATTTTTATTTTTGATGCCGATATTCTTTATTTCATTATCAATAAAAGTAGTGGCGCTGGTTATAAATCCGGACGCATCGGTGAATGAAATCAGATGAATATTCTTTTCCATAAAAAGATTTTGAATGCCATTCCAAATTGAAGTATGTATCCGGTTATTCCATTCTTCAAATAACGAATCAATTTGTGAAATCTCAGAATTTTTTTGCTTCGTAGTTAGGTAAACGCTGCTCAATTTAGGTCCAATTTGCTTCCATACTTTGTTAAAATCCTGGTGCTGCTTTATGATTTTACTATAGTCATCTGCCGTTATTCGAGTGACTTTTAGGAATTGGATATTATCGTCAATCGTTCGTTCAATATTATAGAACAGATTTTCTTTATTTACTTTCGAGACAATTGATCGCGCTTCTTTTTGATTGAAATTTTCGGGTAATTTGATAAACTCTACCAGGAGACTATCAACTAAATCCCGGACCAACAAATCTCTTTTGTTTATACTCCCTTTTAATTGAGCGACAAGTCCTTTAAGTTTGGTAATTGCCGCTTGGTCTTTTTCCGATTGCAACTGCAAATCATTTATTTGTTTTATAAGTCTTTCATTATTTTGATTTAACTCCTGCACCTGTGCTTGCAGCGATCCCACTTGCGTTGTTAACGAATTAATTTGCGAAAAGTCCTTTTTCCTGGATTCAAACAAGTTCTCGATTTTTTCGAGAGCCGATTCATAGTTTTCCGGATAGAGCGTTTTGTCCAGCAATGTTTTGTTTGAAGCAAAATCATTTTTCAGATTTTGGATATTCTTCTCAATTAAATTGAATTCTTCTAAAGAAGAAACATCCTTAATGGATAATTCGATTTTTTTATATTCTCTTTTAAAATTTTGCACTGTTTGATAATCCGATTGTGCAACAGCAAGAGAGTTCAGCAATACGAATAGTAAGCCGTAGATCAATGTTTTTGTTTTCATTTCATCCTCGCAATCTCTGAACCGGTTATCAAATATTTATCCGACCCGTCAATCAATTCAATATTATTCAATTTCTGGTTGAAGGCAGGTGATTTAAGTGCAAGTGAATCGGAGATACTAATTTTCTCTTTCAATTTCATTCCGTTTTCTACTGGCATAAATTGATAGATATTTTTGAACCCCGCTCCTGTGAAATAGTAATATCCTGCTTTGTCACGAATGATTCTAATTTCCTTCCCTTCAACGGAATTTGAATCCTTGAACTCCTCATAAAAGATTGGTTTAATATTAGTTTCAAACGTATGCCTCTCTTCTGATACGTCCCCTTTTGCATTTACCAGAAGCACTGATTCCACCGGCCATGAATAATCAGTCGGTTGAAGAACCAGTGTTGAACAACCTGAAACGAATAATAATGTTGATATAAGAATGAAGTTTTTCATAGTATCCTTTCATCATTGATTTGTGAATAGATGAGTATGTTATAGCAATTCAGCATTCGAATTTTGCTTTTTATGAACAGTCTTTTCAGACGTTGCAGCTTTTTGTTTCAATTCGCTGATTCATTTTCTGCTATTTTAATTCTATGCAAATCTACAACTGAGGGGAATCTTAGTATGTAGTGTTTTTTTATAAAAGGATGTGGTTGGTTTTACGGCAAGATGTTGTTAATTGTTTTATTTACCGGCTGCTGGAACAGATGTATGTATTAATATTTTTCAACTAAATCATTATCGATTGCATATCGTATTAACTCAGCAGTGGATTTAATATTTAACTTTTCCTGAATCCTGGTTTTATAAGAAGCAATTGTATTTACACTGAGACTAAGCAACTCAGCAATTTCAGTAATCTTATTTCCTTTTGCCAACAATCTGAGTACTTCAAATTCTCTATTTGATAACATTTCGTGGGAAGGATTCTGACCAAACTTTTCCGGATGCAGGAAAAAACTCTCGATAATTTCTGTTTTAATATATTTACCTCCGTTTTCAATCTTTCTAATTGCTTCAATAATTTCATTTGGTTTTGCGCTTTTGCTCAAGTATCCGTCTGCGCCCAAATTTATAGCTCTCTTCGCAAATTTCTCTTCCGGGTAAATGCTGAACACCAGAATTTTTATCTTAGGAAAACGCAGTTTTATATCTTTAACAAAATCCAATCCGCTTTTATCGGGAAGCGAAATGTCCATCATTAAAAAATCAATTTTCTTTTCTTCCAGCAATTCTTCCAATTCTTTGATGCATGAAGCCTCTGCCACAACTTTCAGATCATCATGCTGTGCCAGTATTTTTTTTAATCCTTCCCGGATTATTTCATGATCATCTGTAATTACAATATTCATCGCTTTCCTTTCGTTAAAATGATTTACTCAAGCGGGACAGATAGATGTATAGTAGTTCCCTTACTTTTATCACTATCAATTTGCAGTTTTCCATCAAGAAATATAGCACGTTCTTTCATCCCCAGAATTCCCATAGATTTTGGAGTGATTTCTTTTTCATCTGCAATTCCTTTACCGTTATCTGCAATAATAATTTCAAGATTAGTATCAAGCAGATTTATGGTCACATCAATTATTGTAGCTTCCGCATGTCTAAGAATATTAGTTATTCCCTCCTGAATAATTCTGAACAAAGCAACATTTCGTTCGTCATTAAAATTAAATGAATCTACCTCTGAATTAAAGTTACATTTTATATTACTCATTCGTTCAATTTCACGGCAATATTCCTGAACTGCAGGGACTAATCCCAAATGATCCAAAACATATGAGCGTAAACTTCCGGAGATATCTCTGACGCTTTGAATTCCTCTATCCACAAATTTCTGTACCGAATGGAGTTCTTCTATTATTTCCCCGGTAGTAGGTCTTTTATTCTGCTCTATAAGTTCAGTAAGCAGTGATATGTTTAGATTGATGCCTGTGAACAATTGCCCAAGCTCATCATGAACTTCACGCGCTATCTTCTGCCTTTCTGTCTCCCGTGCATATTGCAATTGTGCGGCAAGATTTCTTAATCCGGATTCCGAATCACGGAGCTGCTTTTCTGCTTTGCGTAGTTGTTCATAGTTCATAGATTTCATAATCGAAATCGATGCGCTCCTTGCAAAGGCGCTAAGCAAATTGATATCATCTTTATTAAATCCCTTGTTTATTTTCTTATTATGAATTTCAAAAAAACCAATCAGTTCGCTCTCCGAATTAAATAATGGTACCGAAATTGCCTGTCGAATATTGTATTTGTTAACAAGTTCTTGATCAATCGTGTTGAGATTAGACGCATCTGCAAAAATAGTCTCATCACCTTTTGTAGCAAATCTATTAAGACTTTTATCACTTGCTTGATACTGTTTTTCAAAATATTCCCAGTGATCTTTATGATAATACCTGTTCACGATAAATTCCTCATCATTCTTTACACATGCAAAACCTCCCTCGGCGTTTGCAAGTTGAATACTTTCCGTAACAAGAGAATCAAGAATTTGGTTTATCTCAAGTGATGAATAAAGTTTTTCGCCTATTCTTAATAATGTATTTATTGTCTCTTCATATTTTTTTCTATCATCAATATCGTAACAAGAGCCCAGGTAACCGGCAAATTTATTTTCTAAATCGAAATACGGCATCCCAAAATTAACCATCCATCTATATTCACCGTTGGAATTTTTCAATCTGTACTCAAGTATAAAATCTTTCATTTGCATGAAGGCTTCATAATATGTGCGAACCACATCTTCTCGTTCATTGGGATGAAGATTTGATGTCCATCCGTCACCAAGTTCTTCCTCAATTTTTCTGCCTGTGTACTTCAACCATGCTTCATTAAAATAGTTGCACTTGCCATCCAAGCCTGAAATCCAAACGGGGGTCGGGAAACCATTGAGTAATTTCAAATAAAAATCACGCGAGTTTTTAATTTCTTCTTCACTCTTTTTTCTCTGGGTTAGATCGCGTATAATTTTTAGAAAACCATAAACGTTTCCCCCGTTATCTTGTAACGCCGTAATCAAAACGTTTGCCCAATACAAAGAACCATCTTTCTTTAATCTCCAGCCTTCTTCCTGGTAGCTTCCTGTTTGTATGGCAGCGTTTAAATTATTCGCAGGTTTTTTCTTTTTAATCTCTTCTTCAGAATAAAAAATCGAAAAATGTTTACCTAAAATTTCTCCGGCTGAATAACCTGCAATTATTCCAGCGCCTTCGTTCCATGAAATAATTTTTCCTTCTTTATCCAGGATGAAAATTGCTATGTCCTTTACACCATTCACCAAAGATTCAAATCGATTTTCCAACCTGGATTTTTCGACTTCTGCCGCATACATTTTTTTATAATTAGTTAGAATGCTTTTTCTGTAAATAAAAAACAGAATGATAAAGAAAAATAAATCGGTTGATATAATTGCCAAAATAATAAGCTTGGCAAGCTCATTTACAGGTTCATAAAATTCCGACCTATTTATTTTTGTCAACAATGACCACATTGTAGATGTTACCCCCTGGTAGAGAGCAATTACTTTATCGTTTTTATAATCTCTTCCTTCAATAAAAAATCCTTTTCCGGATTTTATTACATTTGCTTCCATCAAAGCTTTTCTATTACTGTCTAACTTTTCGCCTTCCGTAAAAAACTTCGGTGTGTTTAGATATACAATCCCTTCCTTAAATGGTTTTACCAGAATGGATTCCATGGTGGGTGATTTCGCAATACTAAGATTCAAAATCGTATTAAAAATTTTATCCGGTTTAACAGAAAGTATTAAGACACTTTTTGTTTGCTTGCGAACACTACTTAAAGGCACATAAAACTTGAGGTTCTCTGCTGTTTCATTTTCTTCATCAGAATCGGAAAACAAAATTGAATCCGAGATTGCACAGTTTTTACATAAAAGTGAATCTTTACCACCAATTTGAATAGTAGAAAGATTATTATGATAAATAATTTTTAAAGATGGATCAACCAGGATTATATCGTCATACTCATAAAGAGTTTGCAGCGCATCAAACCATTTTCTTAATTCTACCAAATTATTTGGTGATGTTCTTAACGTTTCCATTTTTGAAATAAGCGGCGAGTTAGCTCTAATTAATTCCAACTGACTATATCTTTGATTCAACCAGTCATTAATCTGAGACGTTTTGAAATTTGAAATTGAGGTTAAGTATTCAAATCGATCATTTACAGTTTTTTCTTTCTGAAAATCATAGTAGATAAACCCAACTATTATTAACACAACGGTTGTGACGGCAAAAATAATAGCTAAGACGGAAATGGAATTACGGGAAAAATTATAACGGTGAATATTAATAGGAGTTTTCATTCTACATCTTTCGAATCTTAAATAAATATACTGATTTGAATTTCTTTATCCCAATTCAGCTATTTCATATGTGATCGAAGACATTGGAGAGATCAACGATTACTTTTCATTCCGGTAGTGAAAAACTACAACGTTGGGAACGATCTTCCGGGAAAATCCGAATTTATCTTTAAGCCAGCCGCATTGTTGAGCTTTTTTATCGCCGGTAAATCCACTGTGTACAATCCTTATAAATTAACATTTTTTGGAGAAGAAAAGTTTCTCCTTCAAGAATAACGTTATTGTTTTTTATAGTTCGTTTCCAAATTCCGACTACATGCCCATCCACCGCCAAATACAATCACTCTTTATTGAATTATCAAAAAAATGCCGAATGATTTCTTTTCATCCGGCATTATATTTTCGATATTCCCAATATTCTAAATTATGATCTTTGGAATTAATGATTCATTTCATCAGCGCTTGGACCATAAACTCCGGGAATTGGAATATCGAGCAGGCGAAGGTAAACTCCTAACTGTGCTCTGTGGTGAATCAACTGACAAAAAGAATGCCGTATAACCTCTGCCTTTGAAAGATCCATAAGTACAGCGTCACCATTTCTCATAACCCATCTGCCGTCAAGCTTTGTTTCATTCTCTTCGACTAACTGGGATTTACTTTTAGCCACAGATTCTTCGAACAATTCTAATAAGTCTTTTGTGTTGTTAATAACTTTTGGATTATAGGGAGTTGTGGCAAAATCTAATCCGTCATTTGTAATGCCATGTTCTATCCAGCCTGGAATTTCAGCAATATGAGTTGTCAACGCCCTGATCGTCATACTTTTTGGATGAGGTCTCCAATCATACTTATCATCCGGTACAATTTTAAGCATTTTCCGGGTTGATACTGATTCCTGCTCTAATTCGTTCAAGAAAATTTTAATTAATGACATAATAACTCCTTTTTAATTTGGTAAAAAAAATTTCTTAACAAAAATAATATCAGTCTTTGACAACTGTATGTCAGCAACTTTTTTGTGAAAATAATTACTTCCTAAAAATTGCTTCGGTTTATTTTAAGTAATTTTTCACGTAACATTATTTTTAATGATTCCGGTGAAACTATTTCAGCTTCATCAGCAAACATTAAATACCAGCGAACAAAATAATTAGGAGATGATGTTAAAAAAGTCATCTGAACAGAATCTCCAACTTCCTGTTCATCAACAAATCCATTATAATATTTTTGTTCGTTTAAAAATTGGGCAATAGTATTATTAACACGAATAACGATGGTTTCCAGGTCTTGTTCTTTGGATATCTTATTTAGATAGTCTTTAATTGAAGGATGTGCTTTTTTAAATATACTATCGGTCTTACTCATGCTTAATATTCTATCTAATCTAAAATCGCGGTAATCCTGCCTTAACTCACAAAAAGCGATGGTATGCCAGTAATTACCCGAAAAAAATATTCCGATAGGTTCAATAGTTCTATCTTTAATTTCGTTCGAATAAAAAGTGTGATAGCGAATATTAACAGATCTTCTTTCTGAAATACTCTCAATCAGGATTTGAATTCCATTTGTATTGCCGGAATTTTCTAAAAACGGTTTTCGGCGGATAACTTCAATATTCTCTTCAATACTTTCAAGCAGTTCTTTTTCTGAATTTCTTAAGATAGCTCGAATTTTCATCATACCTGACTTGAAATTTGAATCCATTGAGCTATCAGTAAACTTTTCGATTAGTTTTTCAGCGGTTAAAAATGCTGTAACTTCCTCTTTTGAAAACATTACCGGAGGCAAATGGTAACCCGCAATAAGAGAATAACCAATGCCCGCATCCGAGCCAATTGGAACTCCTGCTTCTTCTAAGGTTTGTATATCGCGGTAAACCGTTCTAATACTTACATTGAAACGGTCTGCAATATCTTTTGCTCGTACTATTTTCTTAGACTGGAGCTGAATCAAGATTGCAGTAACCCTATTAAATCGGTTCATATTTTTCAAATTATCCAAATTCTGATCTATTAAATAAACAAAATAAACATATCTCTCTTTCTCCCCAATGTTTAATACACTTTAGATAACGTTACATAATGCACATGGCTGTTGTTCTTGCATTCGGTTTAGTGAAATAAAAGATTAATCACCACCGACCGTTCTAATTGCCGTCGTACGCTTTCTGCAAATCTGCAATTATAAGTTTTTTCATTTGCAGCATAACTCCCATAACTCGTTTCGATTTTTCCGGATCAGGACTGCTTAATAACTTGCCCAAATCAGTTGGGACAATCTGCCACGATAAACCAAACTTATCTTTCAACCAGCCGCATTGTACTTCAGCGCCGCCTTCGGAAAGTTTTTTCCAAAAGTAATCAACTTCTTTTTGCGATTCGCAATTCACCATAAACGAGATCGCTTCATTGAATGCAAAATCATGTGCATGAGCACTATCCATAGCCGCGAATATTTGTCCTTCAAGAATAAAATCTGCAAAGGCAATAGTTCCTTCTTTATCGGGACTTTGATTTACGCCATAACGAAAAGAGGCTAAAACTTTAGAATTGTTAAATATAGAGGTGTAAAAATTCATCGCCTCTTCCGCTCTGCCGCAGACATTACCTACAAACAGCATAGAAGGAACAATACTCTGTTTTATTTCACCAACCGATAAAATCAACTGCCAGGATACGCCGAATTTATCCTGAATCCAGCCATACTTTTCACTAAAATGATATGTGTCTAACGGCATCAACGCTTTGCCGCCTTCGGATAATTTATCCCATAGTATTTGTACTTCATTTTCCGTTTTGCAATTCACGAAAAATGAAACAGATGGATTGAATTTAAATAGCGGACCACCGTTCAGCGCGGTAAAGTTTTGCCCATAAAGTTGAAAGGGAATAGTCATAACCGAACCTTTCGGTTGACCCGATACTTCGGCGCCTTGTTCCTCGTAAAAAGTTGCATTGCCCCCTTTCGAGTTTTTTCCGCCATTAGCGGATCCGCCTAAAGCAGAAAATACTGAAGTGTAAAATTCAACTGCCTCTTCGGCGTTATTATCGAACCATAAAAACGGAGTTATTTTTTGCATTTTATCACCTATATTTTTTTATAATGAAGTGCAACAACACCCGAACTCAATTTTTGAGTTTCTATGAGTTCAAGTTGGCTGCTGTTTTCTAATCTTTCAAACAAACGCCTTCCTTTGCCCGCAACAATCGGATGAACAACAAAGTTGTACTCATCAATAAGACCAAGCTGTGTAAGTTGCGAAGCGATGCTAATACTACCTATTGAGACACTTTTACCGGGCTGTTGTTTCAATTTCACGATCTCTTCTTGAAGGTTTGAGCGCAGGAGCACCGTGTTGTTCCACTCAACGCTTTTCAACGTCGTTGAAAAGACGATCTTGGGTATCGAATCGAACGTGCGGGCAAATTCGTTGATTACTTCCGTTTCCGATTGATTCATCGCAACGTCGTGCCAGTACGGATACATCAGATTATAGGTGTTGCGTCCGAAAATCTCGATGTCTGTGTTTAGCAAGAGCCGAGTGAAGTACCCATGCAATTCATCATCCACAATACCGGCGGTATGATCTGCATAACCGTCAACGGTTACATTTATTGCAAAAATTACTTTTCTCATTTTACAAATCCTTTCGGTATCCCGGAAACCTCAGCTTCTACTTCATCATAGAGAGAAGCATTTCCTGCGCTTAAGTTATTAAAAATGGTTGTACAAAAATTAACCACTTCTTCAGCGTTATTATCAAACCATAAAAATGGAGTTATTTTTCGCATGACTACCTTTCAATTAATTTTATAAGATTATTAAATTTACTAATTCTTTTTCGGCTGATAAACATGTGCAACTACTCCGGAGTTGAATTCAGTTTTGCTAACAAGCTCCAGATCAATCGGCTTGCTTAAACCGGCAAATAGAGGAAGTCCTTTTCCAAGAACAACTGGATGAATTACAAGACGATACTCATCGATTAAATTTTGTTCAACAAGACTTTGCGCAAAACTTGCGCCGCCGTGAGCTAAAATATCCTTGCCCTTCAACTGCTTTAAGTGAAAAATTTCTTCTGTAAGATTTCCACTTGCAATTGAAGGATTAGCCCAACCGGTACCGTTAATATTTTGTGTATTCAATGTTTCGATTTTATCCCGTTCCCTTATGCGAACTGCATCTTTTAATGCTGCCGTAGTCAATTCAACATTAGGAGATTTGACAGAACCCTTTTTTGTAAAAACAATCTTGGGAATTTCATTCATTGGAGCGGCAAATGCTTCGGTTGAAGTAGGCCAATAAGCAGCCATATCTTGATACGTTTTACTTCCCATAATGTGAACCCCGGAATTCCATAAAGTATCAACAATCCACTCCGTCACTTTCCAATCTAAGGTTCGAAAGATCCAATCTATTTCTCCGTTAGGTCCGCTAACAAAGCCATCAACGGAGATAGACATTTTTAAAATTAATTTTCTCACTTGGTTTTCCCTTTCATTTAATTTCACGCTTTTCCATACTCCAAATTATTTACAAATTGGTCGAACTAATTTTGTCATGAAAAACATAGGATGCAGCAAGAATTACAAGAAATAAAAGCGGGAAAAGTACTTGTCCGCCAAATCCATCAACCGCCCAGTTACTAATAGTTGCAAAAATAAAATCGAATGCGAAACCGGCGTAAGCCCATTCTTTTATTCGCCTGGGAATTTGTGGAATAATTAAAGCTAAAGCTCCAAGAACTTTAAATACTACAAATGCATTTCCAAAATATACCGGATAACCAAGATGGCGAATACCTTCTTTTGCCATTTCTGTTTGAGAGGTTAAAGCTGGCATCACACCTTCAAAAAGAAAAATTATTCCCGTAGTAATCCAGAAAGTGATTTTAATTTTTTTCATCTTAAATCCTTTTATGTTAAGTTTTACATCCAGTTGATTCCGAATTTAACCGAAAACACACCGATTAAATTTTTTTATTTTTTTTGAAAACGAAATGTGCCGCTTTTTCAGAAGGCACATATTCAACGCATTCATATCCAAGTTCAACTAAATTTATATCGCGCCATATACTCTCACCAGCTCCAAGTAAAGTGGGTGATACAGCAAAGTGCATTTCGTCCACTAACCTCGAACTTAAATATTGCCGAACTGTATTAGCCCCGCCTCCTAACCGAATATCTTTTCCTTTGGCGCTCGCTTTTGCCAGCTTCAGCGCGGTTTCAATTCCATCGGTGATAAAGTGAAATGTTGTTCCCCCCTCCATTTCAATAGATGGTCTGGCGTGATGAGTTAAAATGTAAACAGGTGTATGATAAGGAGGATTATCTCCCCACCATCCTTTCCATGAATGATCTTCCCAGGATCCCCTTATTGGACCAAACATATTTCTTCCCATTATCCATGCGCCAATATTTTCAAATCCTTTAGCAGCAAAATCATCATCAACACCAGTAGAGCCTTCAGTTTCACCACCCCCAAGCATCTCACTGTGCATTGATTGAAATGTCTTGGTTGGCAAAAACCATCCATGTAAAGACATGCCCCCTATTCCCATCGGGCTGTTCATGCTTTGATTGGGTCCTGCTCCAAATCCGTCAATTGAAACACTATAACACAAAATTTTTAATTTACTCATAACTATTCTTCCAATTAAGTTTATCAATTCGGGTAATTTTTCAATAGAATTTATTTAGGATTCGTAAACGAGATCATCCATTGGATCCCGAATTTGTCATTGAATGAGCCATAATAATCACCCCAAAACATATCTGTCATCGGCATTTGAACATTGCCTCCGGCAGATAAACCCTTAAAAAGTTTATCCGATTCTTCACGGCTTTCTGCATGGATTGAGATGTGAACATTATTCCCGGAAGTTATATTAAAACCCATCGATTCTGGAGCATCTGTACCCATCAGTATGTTGTTTTTACCGAGTGGTAACGCAACATGCATAATTTGGTTCTTTGCATCATCCGGAATTTTTTGATCCGGTACATCCTTAAATCGCATTAGCATGGTGAACTCACCTCCAAAAACCGATTTATAAAAGTTAAAAGCTTCTTCGGTATTTCCGTTAAAGTTTAGGTATGGATTTACAACTTTCATTTTTATATTCCTTTATTTTGATTGTATTAAGTTTGTTATTTTTTCTCATATTGAAGTAATGCGATACCGCACTCAAAAGCTATTGCTTTTTTAAGAGTAAAATTTTGTTTCATATCCAGTTCTTTGAAGATCGGCATTCCAGCACCGATCGCGGTAGGATTTACGAACAAGTTGTACTCGTCGATAAGCCCGGCTTTAATTAAAGAAGAAACAAATGTTGCACCGCCATAAACGATAATGTCTTTCCCGTTTTGCTGTTTTAGATTATTTACTTCTTCAATCAAATCACCTTTTGCTAAAACAGTATTGTTCCATTCGGATTTGTCAAGTGTTTTGGTAAAAACGACTTTTGGAGTGTCGGTCATTTTTTTGCCAAATTGATATTGCAGGTCATCAGGATTTGAGGCGACGTTTTTCCAGTAGGGAATAAAACCGGCGGCAAGATTTTTCCCCATTAAAATGCAGTCAACCGGTTCTGTTATTTCACTGACATACTTTTTAATCTCATCATCCCAATCCCATACCATCCAATCCATTTCGCCGTTTTGTCCGGCGATAAATCCATCAATCGACATTTGCACTTGTAATTTTAATTTTCTCATATTGTTTTATCTTTTTGTTTGTTAAATGGCTTGTTCGTTAATTAGTTGAATGTGAATCCAATCTAACCATGCACCTCATGTCGGTATCGTTTGTGTACACTTCAATGCAGGCGCCGTTGGGGTCAATGTTGGGGGACGAGATGAGCTGTTGAAATGTTTTGCCAACGTTTTGAACGTCGCTTCGGAAATCGGTTAAGTACATACTTATATATTCTCCTTTTCGGATGATGAAAGTTTCACAACCATATTTTTGAGCTTCTCCTTCATAGAGTTCTTCAACTGCGGCTTTGTAAATAATTTCTCGTTCTCTATTAACGTTAGAAATGCCAAAAAAGTTTCGCATCTTATCTGCCGGAAGAAGTGAATGTAATGTTCTGTGCGCTTTCAAAATTCCCTCCGGAAAGTTTTCTGCTAAGACACAGAAAACTTTAATATCTCGATCTAAAAAATATTTTTCCATCTGCAGTCCTTCTGTAAATTTTAATGCAAACATACTATCGCAAACCAAGTTTGATAGAGTGTAAATACGACAATGTTAAGGGTTGATTGCGTCAAATCCTTTTTGTAGTTTTATTCCATGAAAAAAATATCAATTTTAGTCCCGGAAAGGGCAAGATTAAGCAGCATTGAAATTCCCCGGCATGCATTTACGGAAGTGAACGACATTTTTCTTGCAGATGGTAATGCTCCAATCTTTAATATTCAAATGGTTGGATTAACAGAATTGGTTAAACTAAACGACGGATTATATTCTGTTAAAACGGATGCGCTATTAAATGATGTCGGAAAAACTGATTTGATCATCGTTCCTGCGATGCAGGGTGATCTGCATGAGGCGTTAAAATTAAATATGGAATTTGTTCCATGGATTATAAAGCAGTATAAAAGCGGTGCCGAAGTCGCGAGTCTTTGTGTAGGCGCATTTTTATTGGCTGCAACCGGATTACTCAAAGGGAAGCAATGTTCAACGCATTGGAGAGCAGCCGATGATTTCAGATCTGTATTCCCTGAAGTAAAACTCGTGGTTGATAAAATTCTTACCGATGACCATGGAATTTATTCAAGCGGCGGAGCTTTTTCTTCCTCAAATCTTGTTTTATATTTAATTGAAAAATATGCCGGACGGGATATTGCAGTTCGTTGTTCAAAAATGTTTCAGATAGACATTGAACGTGACAGTCAGTCTCCATTCATGATTTTTCGTGGGCAAAAAGAACATCAAGATGAATCGGTAAAAAGAGCGCAGGAATTTATTGAAACAAATTTTAGAAAGAAGATCACCGTTGACCAGTTATCTGAAATTTTTGGCATCGGGCGGAGAACTTTTGAAAGAAGATTTAAAGCTGCCACCTTTAATTCAATAGTTGAATACATGCAAAGGGTAAAAATTGAAGCGGCAAAAAAACAATTGGAATCAGGCAGAAAAACTGTTAGTGAAGTAATGTATGATGTTGGCTACACTGATAACAAAGCGTTCAGGGATGTTTTTAAAAAAATTGCCGGCATGTCCCCGATCGAATATAGAAATAGATATAATAAAGTAACTGCGATATAAGTAGGAATCAAAGCATGCAAAAATATTCTGTTCGGTCGATTAAAATTAAAGTTGGAGAAGAATCAATGAAGCGAAATCTCCCTTGTGAAACCACAACACCCGGAACATTTCCAAAATAAAGTTTTAGTATTCGTTCAAATCTAGTTACGAATAAAATGAAGTTTATTGTTATTTTTAATCAATGAAAAGAATAGAATAAAAAATGAAAGAATCCATCCTAATAATTGACGATGAAAACGATTTGCGAAATCTTCTCGTTAGGTTAATAAAACTGGAAGATTATCTAACTTTTGATGCGGAAAATGGAGCTCATGGATTAGAGATTTTAAAGAAGGAAGATATTTCGGTTGTAATTGTTGATGTGAAGTTACCGGATGTTAATGGAATCGATCTTATTAATAAAATCAAAGCGATCAATCCAACTTGCGAAATCATCGTACTAACTGCATACGGTACAATTGAAGATGGAGTTCGCGCAATCAAGGAGGGGGCTTTTGATTATATAATAAAAGGTGATGAGGATAATAAAATAATTCCGTTGGTACATCGGGCAAATGAAAAAGTTCAAATGAAAAAGAGGATTGAACTGCTCGAAAAAAGTGTAGGAGAAAAATTTAACTTTGATGTCATTTCCGGCAATTCAATCCCAATTACAAATGCAAAAGAATTAGCTTCAAAAATTGCTGTAACCGACACCCCAGTTTTACTTTTGGGAGAAACCGGAACCGGAAAAGAATTATTTGCGCAAGCAATTCATTATTCCAGCAGACGAAAAAAGGGTCCCTTTGTTGCTATAAATTGTAGTGCAATTGCAAGGGAACTTCTTGAATCTGAAATGTTTGGATACAAAGCGGGTGCATTTACCGGAGCAAATAAAAATAAAAAAGGATTGTTTGAAGAAGCTCATTTGGGAACGTTATTCTTAGATGAAATCGGTGAGCTTGACATTTCGCTTCAGGCAAAATTGTTACGCGTGCTTGAAACAAATGATTTTATAAAACCGGGCGATACCAAGACTACAAAAGTAGATGTACGAATTATTGCAGCAACTAATAGAAATCTCGAAACTGAAGTTGAAAGGGGAAATTTCCGCTCCGACCTTTTTTACCGCATTAACGTAATGCAGATTGAACTCCCTTCTTTAAGAGAAAGAAAAGACGACCTTGAGATACTAACAGAATATTTTGTACAATACTTCAGTAAAAAATTAAACCGAAGCGTGAATAAAATTTCCAAAGGATTTTTAGACCGGATTAAACTCTATGCTTTCCCGGGAAATATTAGAGAACTCCGTAACGTAATTGAGAGAGCAATAATTTTATCTGAAGGTGGTGTTTTGTCAGAAAGCACTCTTCCAAAGGAATTCTTTTATGAAGAATCTCTCAATAAAAGTGAAGTTACAAAGCTAGATGACATTGAAAAAAATCACATTTTAATGATTCTGGAAAGTGTTAACGGAAATAAAACCAAAACCGCTGAAATTTTAGGAATTGGGTTAACAACTCTTTATCGAAAACTACAAACTTACGGTGTTGAGTAGGTTAGGCATACTTTGCTAAAAAAGGTGAAATCTCATCGATGAAAAGTCTAAGAAATTCCATTTCCGATAAATCTAATTTCAAATCATCAGATATCTTCACGCCGATAACACAAAAAACAGAATTTCCCTGCATCAGCGGATAATATTTTGCATCAACATTTTGTAATGTGTCTGTTGATTTTCCGGTTTCTCTTTTGGATTCAAATGATGATTGTGCCGCTAACCAATCCAAGTCATCAACCCTAAGATTACTCATCGGATGAGGTTCTCTTTTTAGTTTATTCTGATCAGAAGGGAAAAAGATTACAGACTTAAATCCGAAAACATTTTTAATCTGTTGTACGACATTCGTTAATAGTTCGTCCAGGTTCTTCCCTTCCGATAAAGCTTTCAAAAGAAGATACAGTGCATTCGATTTTCTTTCCTTCTCAATCATAATGTTCTTCTGCGTCTTCAGTTGAGAAGTTAATACACTGTTGGTAACAGCCACAATAAAGAACATGAACAACATCATCACATCTTCCGGTTTTGCAATACGCATCGTAAAATGGGGCGGAATAAAATAATAATCCCATGCGAAAGCGCTTATAACCGCCGAAAGAATAATTGGTCCCCTTTCAAAATTGAAAAGCGGAAGGAGAAAAATTATTAATAATAGAATTAGTGATACAGTTTCGTACCCGATACTCCCCTGCACATTATAGAGAATCACAATAATTATGAACATGAGAAGAGTTGAAAAGTAGTACTGATTACTTTTTGAAATGCTGATGACTTTGTTTTGGGGATTCATAATATTCTCTTTTTTTACTTCTTATTAAGCAAAATTCATGCACATCCAAAAGTAAGGATATTGTTCTGATTTCGATGAGTTAAAACTGCTAACCCTCCCATTTTGAAAATTAACCCAACCATTTTGGAGTGGTTTTCAAAACTCCAATTCCAATTCAACTTTAATTTTACTTAAAAATTACACTTAACAGCTATATCTTCAGATGGCATAGAAGTAGCGTAACACGGATGAACAAAAAAGGAAAATATCAATGGTCACTTTTTTAATGATTTTGCTTAGTACAGTCTGCTTTGGGATCTGCTACAAATCAATAGATTTTTTTAATAGCCTTTAAAGGAGAAATAAATGGTTACGCTTTTAATCGTTAGCATTCTAATAGGTCTCTACCTTTTCTATGTATTAATCAAACCGGAAAAATTTTAAGGTAAAACTATGAACACTGACATATTTGGTATTGTATTAATCTTTTTAATAACTATTGCGCTTGCAGTTCCCCTTGGGAAATATATTAGCAAAGTTTTTAAAGGAGAAAAAGTCTGGACAGATTTCTTTGCACCGCTTGAAAATTTCATATTCAAAATTTCCGGGATAGACCCAAATGAAAAGATGGACTGGAAAAAGAATATGAAAGCAATGTTATTATTGAATATAATATTCTTTATCTGGTCATTTATAGTTCTTCTTTTACAAGGGACTATTCCTTTTTTTAATCCAGCCGGAATTGCAAATATGGAACCGGCGCTTGCTTTTAATACGGTTGCAAGCTTTGTAACAAATACTAACCTTCAACACTACTCGGGTGAAACAGGGGCAACTTACTTTACACAAATGCTTGTATTTACATTCCTTCAGTTTGTAAGCGCGGCAGTAGGAATTGCAGCGCTTGCTTTATTATTTAAAGGATTAGTGCAGAAACAAGCAACAGACCTTGGTAATTTTTATAATTTGTTTTTAAAAAGCTGTACCAGAATATTACTCCCTCTGTCTTTTATTGTATCGATAATTTTATTACTTAACGGTATGCCTGAGACGTTCAGTGGTGCGCAGACAGTGGTCACTTTGCAGGGAGATACGGTCAATGTTGCAACAGGTCCCGTTGCCTCAATGATTTCGATAAAACAAATAGGAACAAATGGTGGCGGTTATTTTGGACCTAATTCTGCCCATCCATTTGAAAATCCCAATTATTTTACAAACATGGTTGAGAATTTCGCTATTCTCTTTATTCCTATAGCATTGGTTTTTGCATTCGGATATTATTTGAACAGGAGAAAACTCGCATGGATATTCTTTGGTATAATGACAATATTATTCCTTAGTTTCGTTATTCCAACCGTATCACTTGAAATGAGCGGGAATCCTCAAATAACAAAGATGGGGATTAATCAGCCAATGGGCAGTATGGAAGGGAAAGAAGTCCGGTTCGGGGCAGCAGCCTCGGCTTATTGGGGAGTCTCGACAACATCAACTTCAAATGGCTCGGTTAATTCTATGCACGATAGTCAAACACCGCTTTCCGGTGGCATCTACTTGCTTGATATGATGATAAATGCACTTTATGGTGGAGTAGGTGTTGGTTTTATCAACTTCTTTGTTTATATCATAATTGCAATTTTTATTGCCGGTTTAATGGTGGGGCGTACCCCTGAATTTTTGGGGAAAAAAATTGAAGCTCGTGAAGTGAAAATTGCAGCGCTTGTTTTACTTGTTACTCCATTCCTTGTATTGATACCAACAGCAATTGCATCAATTGTGGCAGCTCAAAATCCCAACATAGGTTGGCTTAATAATCCTTCATATCACGGCTTTTCCGAAATGCTTTATGAATTTACATCAGCCAATGCAAACAATGGATCCGGATTTGAAGGTTTAGGCGATAACGTTTATTTCTGGAATATTTCCACCGGAATAGTAATGCTGTTTGCAAGATTCCTACCTATCATTGGTCCTGTTGCAATAGCCGGAATGCTTGCCGAGAAAAAATATATCCCTGAATCTGCGGGAACTCTAAAGCCTGAAAGTTTAACGTTTGCTGTAATGGTACTTGGAATTATCTTAATCGTTTCGGCTTTGAATTTCTTTCCTGCTCTTGCACTTGGTCCTTTAGCCGAATTTTTTTCAATGTAATCCTTAAATAAGAATAAAACTATGAAACATAAAAAAACAGTAAAACTATTTGAACCTTCAATTGTGAAGCAATCGATCCGTTCATCATTTATAAAACTTAATCCGGTGTACATGCTTAAGAATCCGGTAATGTTTACAGTTGAAATCGGTACGCTGATTATGCTGATCGTTACAATAATAACGTTAGTAAATCCTTTAGCCAACCAGGGAAGTTTTCTTTATAACTTTGTCATCACAATTCTCCTTTTCCTAACGTTACTATTCGCAAATTTTGCTGAAGCAATAGCGGAAGAACGTGGAAAAGCACAGGCAGAATCGCTTCGAAAAACAAGAGAAGAAACACCGGCAAAACTGGTTATGAGTGATGGTTCAATTAAGTTGATTAGTTCATCAAGTTTAAAAAAAGGAGATATCTATCTTGTTGAAACCGGAGATACACTTCCGGCTGATGGTGAAATTCTTGAAGGGTTGGCAACGATTGACGAATCGGCAATCACAGGCGAATCTGCCCCGGTGATAAGAGAAGCAGATACAGATCATTCCGGTGTAATTGGTGGAACAAAAGTTCTTTCGGATAGAATTAAAGTTCAGGTTTCAACAAATGCAGGGGAATCTTTCCTTGACAAAATGATTGAACTGGTTGAAGGAGCCAAGCGTCAGAAAACACCGAATGAAATTGCGCTGACGGTTTTGCTTGCCAGCTTTACTTTAATTTTCTTATTTGTAACAGTAACGCTTTATCCATTTGCTTTTTATGCCAAAACGATTTTAACGGTTTCTGCATTAGTTTCATTATTTGTTTGTCTTATTCCAACAACTATCGGAGGACTTCTTTCGGCAATAGGTATAGCAGGAATGGACAGAGCATTGGGAGCCAATGTTATTGCAAAATCGGGGAAAGCAGTAGAGAATGCCGGAGACATTGATATTGTTTTGCTTGATAAAACAGGAACGATTACAATCGGGAACAGAAAAGCCACAAACTTCTATCCCACCGAAGGAGTTAATGCAAATGAATTTGCGAAGTATTGTTACTTAAGTTCTGTTTCAGATTCTACTCCTGAGGGGAAATCAATAGTTGAGTTGGCAGAGAAAAATAATTCTGCAAATACAAGTGGAGAACTTTTAAACGAAGCTAAATTTATAAAATTTTCGGCTGAAACAAGAATGAGCGGAGTTGATCTTAAGAATGGCGAGGAAATCCGTAAAGGTGCCTGGGATGCAATAAAAAAATATTCACTTAAAAATAACGGAGAATTTCAGGAAGCTGAACTCCGGGTAAACGAAATTGCCAATAATGGCGGAACTCCGTTGGCTGTGGCAGTTAATAAAAAATTATTAGGCGTCATTCAGTTGGAGGATATTATTAAACCTGGAATACAAGAACGATTCCTAAGATTACGAAAGATGGGAGTAAAAACGGTTATGGTTACCGGAGATAATCCATTAACCGCAAAGTATATTGCAAACAAAGCCGGGGTTGACGATTATATTGCCGAAGCCAAACCGGAAGACAAAATGAATTACATCCTTAAAGAGCAAAGAGAAGGAAAACTTGTTGCTATGATGGGCGACGGTACAAACGATGCGCCGGCACTTGCTCAAGCTGATGTAGCCGTTGCAATGAATTCAGGAACGCAAGCTGCTAAAGAAGCCGCTAACATGGTTGATCTTGACAGCGATCCTACAAAGCTGCTTGAAGTAATTGAGATCGGCAAACAATTATTAATTACACGCGGAAATATTACAACATTTTCTATTGCCAACGATGTTGCAAAATATTTTGCCATAATACCTGCGCTTTTTTCTATTACTGTTCCTGCATTAAATGTGTTGAATATAATGAAACTCAGTTCTCCCCAGTCGGCAATTTTATCTGCGGTAATTTTTAATGCTTTCATTATTCTTGCATTAGTTCCGCTTGCATTAAGGGGAGTAAAATATAAACCGATAGGAGCAAGCGCTTTATTAAGAAGAAATATTCTTATCTATGGGTTAGGCGGAGTTGTGGTTCCATTTATTGGAATAAAATTAATTGATTTATTTGTTAGTCTATTCTTTTAAGGTTTAAAAATGAAATCACTAAGAAATGTTTTAGGTCTGCACTTTTCAACGGTAATTATGTTTGGCATCTTGTTCCCATTATTAACCTGGGGAATCGGACTTTTGTTTCCTTCACAGTCAAACGGATTGCCGATTTACAAAAACGGAAAATTAATCGGGTTCGAAAATATTGGGCAGAAATTTACTGACCCTAAATATTTTTGGGGAAGACCTTCGGCTGTGGATTATAATGCCGCAGCTACCGGTGGCTCAAATAAAGGTCCAACGAATCCAGAATATCTTGCCGAGGTTGAAAAAAGAAGTAATGAATTCTTAGCAAAAAATCCAGGAATAAAAAGAAGTGAAATTCCTTCTGATTTAGTCACTGCATCCGGTAGTGGAATTGACCCTCACATTTCTCCGCAAGCTGCTTTAATTCAAGTGTCAAGAGTTGCAAAAGAAAGAAATCTTGACAGACAAAAAGTTAAGGAATTAGTTCAAAAACAAATTGAAAAACCATTGCTCAACTTATTCGGAACAGAAAGAGTGAATGTTTTGAAATTGAATCTTGCTTTAGATCAACTAAAAAAGAATTAATTTAAAGACACAAAATTATTTTTATGGAACCACAAATATCCATATCGGCAGAAAGATTTTTAAATCTTATTCGTTCCTCAAAACGAGGTAAGTTAAAAATATATATTGGAATGGCTGCCGGTGTAGGAAAAACTTATAGGATGCTACTCGAAGGGAAAGAACTTTCCGACAGTAAAGTAGATGTTGTTGTGGGTTACGTTGAGACGCACGGAAGAAAAGAAACCGAAAAGCTAGTGGTCGGGTTGCCGTTTATGGAGAGAAAGAAAATCTTTTATAAAGGGAAGCAACTCGAGGAAATGGATGTTGAATCTATAATTCTTTTAAAGCCGGAAGTAGTCTTGGTGGATGAACTTGCTCATACAAATATTCCCGGTTCTAAAAATGAAAAAAGATGGCAGGACGTTAATGAATTGATTGAAGCCGGAATAAACGTCATCAGTACGGTCAATATTCAGCATATTGAAAGTATTAACGAACAGGTTGAAAAAATAACGGGGATTAAAATAACGGAAAGAATCCCGGACAGCATTATCCACTCCGCCGACGAAGTTGTGAACGTTGATCTGACAATTGAAGAATTGATTGACCGGCTTGAAGAAGGAAAAATCTATGACATGAAGAAAGTTCCGACTGCCTTGCAGAATTTTTTTCAGAAAGATAAACTGCTGCAGCTCCGCGATCTTGCACTAAAGGAAGTCTCCCGGCAAGTTGAAAGAAAAATTCAACGAGATATTCCACTTGCTTCGAGAGAAAAAATCAATGCAATTGTTACTGCAATAAGCACAAACTATTCTGCAGGGAAAAAGTTAATAAGAAAATCTTCCAGACTGGCGGCACTTTATAATTCCAAATGGTTTGTGGTTTATATTCAGGCAGAAAAAGAAAAGGGAGATAAAATAGACCCCAAAGTACAACGTTATTTGTTGAATAATTTTAAACTTGCTGCAGAACTGGGAGCAGAAATAGAAGAGATCAGCAGTAATGAAATTGCAAAATCAATTGTGGAATTCGCAAAAAAGCAAGAAGCTGCATTAATTGTAATTGGTAAACCGGAATTCACAATTCTCTACAGATTAAAGCCGAAGAATTTCTTTCGCGAATTATCATATTTAACTTCAAACGAAAACATAGACATTTTGATGGTATCGACAGATGAAAACATTAAAAAGTAAAATAAGCGTTGGTGTAGTATTCCTTTTCACTGTAATCTTACTATTGAGCGTGCTCGGAATAATGTTCATTAATCAACTCGCATTAAAATCCAGGGGAACGATTGTAGACAATTATTCCTCTGTAGATTATATGATGAACATGACGACGTCATTGGATGATATGTATACGGCGCAGTTAAAAATTCTTGGAAGAAAAATTGCCGACAGTGTATTAGCAGACAATTACTTGACGTCGAAAAATTTCTTTGAAAACAAACTTCACCTTGAAACAAATAATATCACGGAATCCGGTGAAGAAGCATTAGTCCATCAATTGCATTCATCCTACAGAGATTACATAAGCTCTTACGAATTATTAAAAAAGAGTACCCGGATTAATGAAACCGACTTAGGGATCTTGCACGAAAGATATTTCACGGTTCGAAATAATATCTTAGACATTTATAGATTAAATATGGCTGCGATTACACATAAGACCAACCAATTGCAAACAAAAGCCGATGATGTAACAATTTATATGTCTATAGTTGCAACGTTAAGTATCCTCATTACGTTATTATTTATTTTTACATTCCCGTCTAAAATTGTGGAACCGATAAAGGAGCTTACTGAAAAAATCAAATCTATAAGCAATCGGAACTATGATCAGAAACTTGAAATACATACACAAGATGAATTGGGGGAACTGGCAAATGCATTCAATGTAATGGCGGCAAGGTTAAAACTTTACGACGCCAAACAAATAGACCAGCTTTTATTTGAGCAAAAACGGTTGGAGGCTGTTGTTCATAGTTTTGAAGACGGTATCCTGTTCATTGATGAAAACCGGAAAGTAGTACTGGTCAATAACATTATCCTTCAACTTACAGGATTAAAAGAAGAAAATATTTTACATCATTACATTCCGGAAATTGCCGGATATAATGACTTGATAAAGGAAATTTATAAAACAGTTTCGTTGAAATATTCCGATAGCGGAACGGAAATTAAACCTCTACGAATCGTTCATAACGGAAAAGAGTTCTTTTTCAATATTGAAGCCGAAGAAATTATCACATTTGCAGAATCGGAAAAGAAAGAAACTTTTATCGGCAGCCTTATTTTGTTGAGAAACATTACAAAATACCAGGAGCGGGACAAAGCAAAGACAAATTTACTTGCAACGGCTTCACATGAACTGAAGACTCCGTTGTCATCCATCAACCTTAGCTTAAAATTACTTGATGATAAACGCGTCGGAGAACTAAATGATGAGCAAAAAGAAATCATAAGTTCTTTAAGGCAACACAGCAACAGATTATCAAGAGTAATAAATGAATTACTGGATTATTCACAAATTGAAACCGGCAATATCAGATTGAAATTCTCATCTGTAAAACCGGAAATTGTAGTAGATATCGGGATAACGGCATTAATGATGCAAATATCCGAAAAAGAAATTGACCTTCAAACGTATATGGAAGAGGGATTACCCGAAATTCAGATTGATATTGAAAAACTCGTATTCGTTTTTATCAATATCTTGAATAATGCAATCAGATTTTCAAAAAAAGGGGATGAAATTAAAATTGAAGTGAAAAAAGTAAACAACGATGTAGAGTTTTCCATCAAAGATAATGGACTGGGAATATTGAAAGAGGATCAGGATAAATTGTTCCAAAGATTTACACAAGTCGGCAGCCCAAATAAACATGGTTGGGGCTTGGGTTTAGCTATCTCAAGAGAATTTGTTCAGGCGCAAGGCGGTAGAATTTCTGTGGAAAGCGAAATAGGAAAAGGGAGTAAATTTATTTTCTCTATTCCGGCAAGCGCAAAGGTTGTGTAAAATATCTTGGGCACTGATCGGAACGACAGATGAAAAAAGCGCCCAATGTCAGTTTTTTTTCGACGCACTTATGCTAGATACGCAGTTTTTAATTTTTCCTTGCCAAGTGTATTTACCAAAAGTACTTCATCTTCGCTTGCCGGTTTTTCGTTCTCGCCAAAGAAGTCTGTTGCGTTTCTCTCCTTCTGCGTAATTGATTTTGCTTTCTCAGCAGTGAGTACCGAAAGTTTTTCGACAATGATATTATTGCCGCTTTCCGCATCAACCTTCCCCTCAATTACGTAAGGTCCCATTGACATCGTCAGTTCCGCGTATTGAGCATAAGCTTTCGGAAAGATCACCGCTTCAAATGTTCCGGTAAGATCTTCGAGCGAAAGAAATTTCATGATCTCCCCTTTGCTCGTCTTGATCCTTTTTGAAGCCATGTACCAGCCGATCATTTTTATTCTCCGGTTGTGGTATTTGAACATATCGGCTGATTGAATAATATCTTTTGCAGCAACCGCCGTATCAAAAAACTGTAACGGATGTTGCGAGATCATGTAGCCGAAAAGTTCATATTCGTAGAGACTTTTTTCTTCCGGAGAAAATTCTGTTTGGGTCACTACTTCCTTTTCCAACTTAATCGTCTCATTGGCAAACAGATCATCGTTGCATACGTCGAGTATTTTTTTCTTTTTGAAATAGAGATCAAGTAGTCGAAGCAGTGTTGGTCTCGTTAATCCGAAGCAGTCCATCGCGCCGCATTTTATTAAAGATTCCGTTCGCTCATGTCCCAAATGGGTGCGGGAAAGAAAATCGACAAGCGAAATGTATTTGCCGTTTTCATTTCTTTCTTCAACAATTATTTCCGCCGAGCTTTCCTCAAAATTTCTGATCGCGATAAAGCCGATCCTTATTTCTTGATTTTTCCCAACATATCCGTACATACTTTCATTAACATCCGGCAGTAATAGTTTTAACCCGATCCGCTGCGCCTCGGTGATATAAACCGCTGTCGAATAATATCCTCCGCCGTTGTTCAACACTCCCGCCATAAACTCAGCCGGATAATGAGCTTTTAAGTAAGCAACCTGGAACGAAAGCAACGCGAATGAAGCGCTGTGAGCTTTGCAGAACGCATATCCCGCGAAAGACTCTATCTGCTTCCATAATGCTTGCGAGACCGAATCGGGATACCCCTTTTCCCGGCTGCAACTAAAAAACCGGTCGCTAATCATCTGCATCGCTTTGTGTGAACGCATTTTTCCGCTCATTGCCCGTCTCAGCAAGTCGGCTTCTTCCAGCGTTAAGCCTACAACGTGATGAGCAACTTTAATTACATCTTCCTGATAGATCATCACCCCGTACGTTTCGCCTAAAATTTCTTTCATCTTCGGGATAAGATATTTTCTCCGCTTCGGATCTTTGTGCCGTTCGATAAATTCTTTCATCATTCCGCTCTCCGCTACACCGGGACGAATGATCGACGAAACCGCCGTGAGCATTTCAAATGTATCGCAGTTGGTCCTCTTTAGCAGCGATCTCATTCCCGGACTTTCGATATAAAAGCAGCCGATCGTTCTTCCTTCGCGGATAAGTTTGCGGGTCTTTCCGTCGGCAAATACCTTTTTGTAATTGAAAAGATCAAATCCGGTGGTTTTTATTTTTTTCTGAACCGCATCATATATTTGAGAGACTTGCTGCCGCCCCGGCGGTCTGTAATCTACCATGCTAAAGAGTTTTGTCTTGCTTGATTCCATTTTATTTGCCATATTATAGGTGAACATTTGCGCACTAATATATAAAGGAACTTGAAGAGAATCAAGAGCTAAAATGAGCGTAAAAGTCTATTTTCTTGTAAAAACTTAACTTTACTAAAATCGTCTTAGTGCATCTAAGTGCTCTTGTGTCTTAGTGGTAAAATTTTTCACCACTAAGACACTAAGGACACAAGGAAACATTAAGAAAAGTAGCCGCTGAACTATGTTTACACTTCACGCACATTCAAATTATTCTTTGCTTAACGGAACGATTCGCATTACCGAGTTAGTTTCTTTTGCAAAAAAACATGGAAGTCCGTACGCGGCTTTAACCGATACGAACGCCATGTATGGCTTAATTCAATTTGCGAAAGAGTGTGCCGAGCAAAATATAAAACCGGTACTCGGCAGTTTTATCGATGATCCGAAGGAGAAGAGTTTATCCGCCGTTTTTCTGGCAAAGAATAACGAAGGTTACGCTCATCTTTGCAGAATTATTACTTCGCGGAAATTGAAAGAGGATTTTTCTTTAATTGATCTGTTGAATGAACCGCTTAATAATCTTTATGTTATTACTTCGTCGCTCGATCTCCTAAAACAAATACGGATCGATCTTCCGTTAAGACAAAATCTTTTTGTCGAGTTGATCGTTACGCGAAAAGCCAAAAGCAAAACACGCGAACTTTACGAATTTGCAAAGGCAAACAATCTTCAAATTGTTGCTTCGCATCCCGCTTATTTTTTAAGCCGTGAAGATTTTCTTCTTCACAAAGTTGTAACTGCAATCCGGTTGAATTCCGGACTAACTAATTTGCCGGAAGATGTTACTGCTGATGAAGAAGCTTACTTAATTACTCCCGATGATTTTGCCAAGACGTGGAAAGCCTTGCCGGAAGCCGTATGGAATGCCGATCGCATTGCGCAATCGTGCAACGTAGATTTGAAGTTCGGAGAATATAAATTCCCCACTTACGCTTTGCCGGCAGACGAAAGCGCCTTTTCTTATTTGTGGAAAATCGCTTTCGAAGGCTTGTCAAACCGTTATCAACCCATTACCGAGCAGGCAATCAAAAGACTTCAATATGAACTTGAAGTGATTGATGAACTTGGTTTTAGCGATTACTTTTTAATTGTGTGGGACATTATCCGCGAAGCGAAAAACAGAGGCATCATGCATATTGGAAGAGGTTCGGCTGCCAATAGTCTCGTTTCATTTTGCCTTGGATTTACCGAAGTTGATCCGATAGAACAGAATTTATACTTTGAGCGGTTCTTGAACAGAGGAAGAACCTCTCCGCCGGATGTTGATCTTGATTTTTCATGGAAGGAGCGCGATTCCATTATCAAATATGTTTTTGAAAGATACGGTTACGATAAAGTTGCAATGATCTCAACAACGGTAACGTTCAGGGCGCGGTCGGCATTTCGCGAAGTTGCGAAGGCTTTTGGCATTTCAAATTCGGAAATTTCCAAGTACAGTAAATTTATTCCCTGGTCAACGGCGCACAGCCTGCCGAACATTGCAGAGAAATTCCCGGAAACACGCTCATTAGATTTTACCCACGAACCGTGGAAATCAATTGTTTCCATCGCTTCTAAGCTGGCGGAATTTCCGCGGCACATCAGCATTCATCCAAGCGGAATAATCATAACAAAAAACAAGATGACAAATTACGTGGCGCTGGAATACGCTAAGAATAAAGGGCTTGGATTGATTGTTACACAGCCCGATATGTATTCTATTGAAGATATCGGATTGATAAAAATAGATTTATTAAGCCAGCGCTCGCTTGGTGTGCTGAAGGAAACGATGAAGATGTTGAACGAGCCCATATTCGATAATAGCGCTTCAGCAAACGTTTTCCTGTTGAATGTTGAGTGATTGCATAATTGATGGTTAGTGGGCAGAGTGTCATAACCCGGTATTGTTGCAAAGGATACTCCATTTACAAACGATGCTGTTACTCCATTACCGTATTTGCAAAAAAAATCTTAAAATACACATGTAAATAATAAATTTTAATTTAGTAGAAATAATATGCCAAAAACTAAAGATTATACCCGAAAGGATAGTAAAATAATTATTATCCACCCAGATAAAAAAATAGCACTCGTAGCTCATGATAATAAAAAAAAGGACATTGTTGAATGGGCTAAATACAATAAAACATTATTAGCTCACCACAAGATTTTTGCAACCGGAACCACCGGATCGATATTGGAAAAAGAACTTGGCTTCAAAATAAACAAATTGCAGAGTGGACCGTTAGGAGGCGATCAACAAGTAGGCGCTAGAATAGCCGATAACAAAATAGATTTTCTGATCTTCTTTTGGGACCCACTTGAACCCCAGCCCCATGATCCAGATGTAAAAGCATTATTACGCATGGCAGTAGTTTGGAATATTCCGATAGCAATGAATCGCGCTTCGGCTGATTTTATAATTTCTTCTCCTTTAATGGATAGCGCTTATGAGCGTCTTGTCCCCGATTATGATGTTTACCGGAGAAGAGTACTTGGCAATAAGGAGTAAGATTACAGAATAGTTGTTGGGCAGTATTGTGGAGTAGTAGTTGATGAAATGCCAATCTAGTTACAGCTTGCAATTGGATAAGAAAGAATACACTAATGAAGAACTATTAAAAATAATTAAATACATAATTGCGATGGCTCACTCCTATTTTTAGTTTTTGGTATGGAGTTCCGCATTCTTGTTCATCAATGTTAACAATGATAGGTGTAAAATGAAAGCACTAATTTTTGTCTTTAGCATTAGTTTATTTGTTTGCCAGATTGTTTCCGCCCAATATGCAGATATTACAATCGATTCGTATGATATAAACACTACGGTCTTGTCCAATTCCGAAGCGATTGATGTGAAACTGATATGTAATATAAGCGTTAGGAATAATTCCAACGCTATACAATTTATATTCAGTTCTGAATCAAGTCTTCATTCCATAAAGCATCTCAGAGATGAGAAGTGGATAAATCTTCCGTTTGTATTTGCCGGAAAAGATTCCATCACAATAACGAATCCTGAAAAATTTTTCAAAGATACGAAATATGCATTGCAGTTTGCATATTCATTCCCGACAAGCAAACTAAATGATACACTTCTAGCTCTTGACCGCGGGAATAGATGGTATCCTATGATAATAGATCAGATTGTTCCTTTTAAATTGAGTTGTGAAGTCTCTAAAAACTATGAAGTGATTTCTTCCGGTGATCTCTTGGAGATAACTAATTTTAGTGAGAAGTCCACTTATGTTTGGGAGAGCCGATTACCGGTTTTCAAAATTCCTTTGATAATCTATAATCCCGCAATCTTTAAAAAGAGCACCACCACTCTTGCGAACTTTTATTATCTTTCAATTGATTCGACTAAAGCATTAAAGCTATTGACAGACATTGGTGAAGCCATAAATTATTACAATAACATTCTTGGACCATTTCCTTATAAAAAAATATCCCTTATCGAAATACAAGATTTTCCGGGAATCAATACGGGCAGCGGATTACTGATGGTGGGAACTCAATCATTAGAAGCAGCTGGCAATGGGTATGATGATATGTTGATTTTAACAATCGCTCAACAATGGTTTGGTGCCGGTGTATTTGCCAGGTTTGGGGAGAAGGGATTTTTATTCTTATCGCTTTCTCTGCCGCATTATTTACGTTTAATGTTCATTCGTCAAAATTGGGGAGAAGAGGCTTTTAATGAATCCTTAAACGATCCCCTCAATCGCTATAAAAAATTTGCAGGAAAAGAAAATGATATTCCTATTATTGATGTTGATCTCCCAAATACTAAAGAGAAGGGACTTATCTTGTACGCGAAGGGTCCCTTTGTATTTAGCAAAATTGAAAATGAGTTAGGCTATGGCAAGTGGCTCTCTTTTCTACATGATCTATATCAAAATTTTTGCGGAAAAATATTAACGTATGATGAATTTAAAGATCGTCTGAAAAAGTATGATGAGGAAGGGAAAGTTTTAACATTATTAAATCATTTGATGACAGAAAAAGGAATAGTTGAAAAATAGTTCGGTTCATTTGAATGCAGCACAACCTAATTATTCATACCTGAATAGAAATAATCTGTCTTGAATTCATATTAATGACTTAACAACTTCTCAATAGTAGCTCCATTTTAATTTTTCATAATGCGCTACAATTCCTTAATTTCGTGCACACATTAACTAAAATATTATTCGATTTATAAATAAAACAAAAGTTGATCTCATGAAAAAAACAATTCTATCGCTTGTAGTGTTAATGCTATTCGTCACGTCATGCTTTATCTCTGCTCAGAAAAATAATCCGAAAACAGGAACCGATTCCCTAAAAAAAATATCGTTAGCTGGACTTCAGTTCCGAAGTATTGGACCAGCAATAACCGGCGGAAGAGTGAGGCACATAAAAGTAAATCCCCAAAACAAATCGGAATATTATATCGCTTCCGGAAGCGGCTCGTTGTGGAAAACCGTCAACAGAGGAATCACATTTACTCCCGCATTTGAAAATCAAAATACTTACGCAATCGGCGCTGTTGAAATTGATCCAACAAATCCTAATGTTCTTTGGGTTGGAACCGGTGAGAATAGCAATCACAATAATTCCGGATACGGAGACGGCATTTATAAAAGTGAAGACGGCGGTAAAAGCTGGAACAATATGGGATTAAGAACTTCGGAACATATTGGCGGCATCGCAATTGATCCGAATAATGCAAACATCGTTTATGCTGCAGCGATGGGTTCGTTACGAAAAGAAGGAGGCGATAGAGGAATTTTTAAAACGATAGACGGCGGTAAAACCTGGCAAAATGTTTTAAAGATCAGTCAATACACCGGCTGTTACGAAGTCCATATGGATCCAAGAAATTCAACCCTCTTATACGCAGTCGCTCATCAGAGAATGAGAAAATTATTTACGGGTGTAAGCGGTGGACCCGAAAGCGGCATTTATAAAAGCACTGATGCAGGCGCAACCTGGGATAAATTAAAAAGTGGTCTTCCTTCCGGTGAAGTTGGAAGAACCGGCATGGCAATCTCGCCGGTTAATCCCGATATACTTTACGCAATAATCGACGCAAAGAAAGAAGCGGGATTCTACAAAAGTGTTGACCGTGGCGCAAGTTGGACAAAACAGAGCAGTTATGTTTCCGCATATACTTTTTATTTTCAAAAAATTTTCTGCGATGTAAAGGATGTTGACCGCGTTTATAGTATGGATGTCTTTATCCATGTTACAAAAGACGGCGGAAAGACCTGGGCGAATTTAGGAGAAAAGAATAAACACGTTGATAATCACGGGTTCTGGATCGATCCCGATGATAACAAACATTTGATTTCCGGCTGCGACGGAGGAGTTTATGAAACGTATGACCAGGGAGCAAACTGGGCTTTCAGAAATAATATTCCTATTACTGAAATCTATAAAATTACGACAGATGATGCGCTTCCCTTCTATAATGTTTATATCGGCACACAAGATAACAACAGTCTCGGTGGACCATCGCGTACAATTAATTCCGGCGGAATCACAAATCAAGATTGGATTTTTACGCTTGGCGGTGATGGATTTCAATCTCAAGTTGATTGGAAAGACCCGAACACTATTTATGCTGAATCTCAAAACGGCGGACTTGTCCGCTTCGATAAAAAAAGCGGTGAAAAATTATATATACGACCATATGATTTTGCCGACACCTCTTATCGTTTTGATTGGGACGCGCCACTTTTAATTTCAAGACACGATCACCAGCGTTTATATTTCGGTGGAAATAAATTATTCCGTTCCGACGATCAGGGTAGTACATGGAATGTAATAAGTGGAGATTTAACAAGAGGGTATCCTGCAAATTTCCAGAAGCTGATGGGAAAAAGCTGGAGTATGGATGAGATGGTGAGTAAAAGCTCAATGGCTCAGATCGTTACTATTGCAGAATCGCCTCTTGATGAAAATATTTTGTTTGTTGGTTCGGGAGACGGATTAATCCATTACTCGAATGATGGTGGAAAAACCTGGATGAAAGCTTCATCAGTTGATGGATTACCCCAATATGCGCGTGTACATCAGATCATCGCTTCTAATTTTAATAAACTTGTTGCTTATGCCGCCTGCCATAATTTTCATGATGGCGATTATAGACCGTATCTATATAAAACCGAAGACGGTGGAAAAACCTGGAAATCCATTAACGCAAATCTTCCTGAAATGGGATCTACCTATACTATCGCAGAAGATCATGTTGACAAAAATCTTTTATTTGCCGGAACGCAATTCGGTCTTTTCTTCAGCAACAACGGCGGCAAAGAATGGATACAACTAAAAAATGGTTTACCGACTATTCAAGTAATGAATTTAAATATCCAACAAAGAGAGAATGATCTCGTCGTCGCAACGTTTGGCAGAGGTATTTACATCCTTGATAATTATTCTCCACTCCGGGATATGTCGAAAGAAACTTTAGCAAAAGACGCTTTCATCTTCCCGGTTAAAGATGCCCAAATGTTTATACCGGCAACTCCGTTTGGATATGAAGGGATTGGATCGATGGGGGCGAGTTTCTTTGCAACTCCAAATCCCGAAGTTGGCGCTGTCATTAATTATTTTATCAAGGACGAAGTGAAATCGTTAAAAGATAAAAGAAGAGAACTCGAAAAAGAAAGACAGAAAAAAGGTGAGGATGTTGCATTCCCTTCCTACGAAGAATTGAAAAAAGAAAGTGAACAACCGGAAGCCTTCTTACTTTTCAGTATCTCCGATGAACAAGGAAATATTGTTAGAAAACTTAAAACCGGAATAACAAAAGGATTGAACAAATTAATCTGGGATTTCCGTTACGATACATTTTCTCCAATCTCAACAGTTCCGTTTGATAATTCTATTCCGTGGAATGAACCTGAAAAAGGCTACATGGCAGTTCCAGGGAAATATAAAGTTTCGCTTTCAAAATTTGAAGATGGCGTTTTTACAGAACTTTGTCCTGCTCAAGAATTTACTTGCGTTCCGCTCAACTTAAATACATTAAGTGCGAATGATAAATCCGCACTCGATAGTTTTAATAAAAAAGTTGCCGAATTAACAAGAGTAATTACCGGAGCCGATGCTTACAGAAATGAACTTGTAAACAAAATTACCTACTTTAAGAAGGCAGTGTTTGAAGCTCCCAAAGTTCCTTCGGATACTTATAATAAAATTTTAGAAGTAGGATTAAAACTTGATGAATTGAATAAAAAATTTACCGGAGATAATCTCCGCAGTAAGTATGAAGGCGGAACTCCAACTGCGCTAAGAGAAAGGGTTGAACTAATAACCTCTTCATTATGGAGTACAACATCAGCACCGACAACAACTTTTATAAAATCGTATGAAGTTGCTGCAAATAGTTTTGGCGAAATTCTTAAATTGTTAACCGCAACGGGTACTGAGGTTGAAGCGATCGAAAAAATTCTTAAAGAGAACGGCGCACCCTATACACCGGGACGTTTTCCAAATTTAGAGACTAGGTAAGTTATAATAAACATAAATACAAAGTAACACCGGGATTAATCCCGGTGCTACTGAAGAATGATTGGATTTGAAACTGTTTTAACAGTTTCAAATATATTTGCTGTAGCAGCGTAAATAACTTATCGTTTAGAGGATAAATATGAAAATGATTTTTCTAACCTTCTTGTTTTTTTGCAATGTTCTGTTTTCGCAGAGCGTTCAAATTCCTTCATACTATAAATCAGACCCCGAATTCACTAAAGCTGTAGAGACTATCGTTACTGATCTTGAACTTGATAAAAATTTTGATGTTGGTGATGATGGAACGGAACAAATATCGCTGGCAGTTATAGATTTGTACGCAAAAGAACCGGTATTTGCCGGAGTGCATTTTGATAATTTCATTTATCCCGCATCAGTCTATAAGATGTACGTTGCAGCAGAAGTTTTACATCAAATCTCGCAAGGACAATATTCTTTAGACAGTATGTTAATAGTGCGATCACCGAATGACGTTGATAGATCAAAGGAGATCAAGTCCGATCCGCGACCGCTTTTACACGGTGGAGATACGGTTTCCGTAAATTATTTATTAGATTTGATGATCACGCGAAGTGATAATTCCGCGGCAAACTGTCTTATAGATCTTGCGAAAAGAGAAAACATAAACGCTTTACTTCTCAAAAACAATTGGAATGGAAGTGAAGTTACCAGAAAATATTTGAGCCGTAAATTTGAAGATCCCGGATACGAGAAAATTCGCGGTACGGAAACTTGCGCATTGCATGCAGCCGATTTCATGTACCGCATCGATAAAAACCAATTGGTAAATTCATGGGTTAGCGAACAAATGAAATCGTTCTTAGGACGTCAATTGGACAACACAAAATATTTTACGGGGCTACCACCCAATACGATGTTCTACCATAAGACCGGTTGGTACTCCTTCTGGACACATGACGTCGGGATAGTAGATGACGGGGATGTACGGTATATTATAGCCTGCTTTCTTCCTCTCACAGAGGAGTTAGCCCTACCAAAATTTAAAGCGCTGGCAGAACGCATTCATCAATTGATAAGAATAAGACATTCAAAATGAGCGAGTGTTTGAATAATATCAAAATCATGGTAGTTGTTAAGATCAAGACCAGCTGAATGGTTCTTAATTATAACTAACATTACTTCGGATAACAGCAGCCGGAACATATCCGGCCGCCATCTTAGTGAGTTGTCTATTTTGCTCTTTCGAGAAATGGTTATAGACCGCTTATTCCGTATCTCAACCCGATACTATTGCTCCATCCAACGATGTTCATCCCGTCGTTATAAATACCAAGATCAATATTAACGGAAAGATTTTGAATCAGACGATAGTCCACTCCAACTGCAAATCTTTCGTTAAAAACGTCATCGGTTTTGTTGATGTTATTGAGTGAGTAGTCGTATTTTCTATTTGTATAAATAATTCCGGCTGAGAGATACGGACGCAATGACTCCCATGAGAATGGCGTAAAGAACGCTGAAAGATGTCCGCGTACGTCTCTCTCTTTCCCTAAATTGTTTTCCATATCGTCTTTGAAATATTCTCCGGTAAACGCCAGCGACAATTCATTGGAGGGGGCGTACGAAACAAACAATCCGGAACCAATCGGATTTTTAATTTCCGTTAATTTATAATCATTACCTGAATTTCCGAACCGTGTGCCGATGATGCCGACCGAGAATCGATTCTGAGCAATTACGCCCGATGTTAGAACGAACATTAATGCAAGTGAGTAAACCATTTTGTTTTTCATGTTAACCTCTATATGTGAAATATGATTGTGATTAGTTTGTAGTACCTTTTTCATTCTAATAAATGTTGCGCCTGAGGCAACTAGCATCAAGCTTGTTAAAAGTATAATTGCATAAGGATTTCTTCATTGCGTTTAATCAAAGCTCACCGGAATTAAAAAATTTAAGTTAAATCCGGTAGCATTAAAATATGTGATCATGTCGGTTGCTAAGCTTTTATAAACTGTATTATGAATCATAATTCAATAATAGGGCAAAAAAATTATTTTTTGATCCCGTGCTTTGTTAAAAATTTAATGTTTTGACGAATTTTATTTAATGGGAATATCTTGGGATCTTGAGCCCATTGACGAAGCAGATTTCTTAAGGCGCCAAGGATGTAATAGCGAAATATTTTAATGTCTATGTTCTCACTAAATACATTCTGTTCAATTCCTTTCTTAAACACTTCTTCCCCAACACCAAGAAAACTTTCATAGTAGTTAGTAAATCCCTCTTCATTTTTTTGTACAAGATGATGTTGCTCGTTGACAAACACCAATGCCAATGCGGGATTTTCAGTGAATGTATCAAAAACAAGATCAATCATGGAATCAATTTGTTCTTGTGGCGAAAGCGTTTTATTTTCGGAGAGCTTTTTCAATTCCACATAAAGAGTTCTCCAAAGAGAATCGAAAATCTTAAGAAGAATGTCTTCCTTGTTCTGAAAGTAAACATAAACACTCCCGGCAGCAACTCCAGCGAGTTCAGCAATTTTAGAAATTTTCGCGCGATGATAACCTTGTTCTGCAAAAACTTTAATCGCTGCTTCCAAAATATCCAGTTCTTTAGTGCCTTCTTTCGTTCTCATAACTAATTTTTATTGAATGATGATTCAAATATAAATAGAATTCCGTTATCTGTCAAGCAAAATTTATTTCATCGTTTGAGTATAGTTCCAAACTCCAATTTCGGCTCATGTAAAACTAAATGCTTTTCTTTCCTAATGAAATTGTTTAATTTTGAACCATAACGAAAGTAAAGAAAGTTTTATGAGACGAATTAAAATCTTATCTCTTTTCCTTTTTTGCTTTATAGAAATTTCCGGGCAGCAAAATCCCGGGGCTAAATCTATTTCACTTGCCAATGCCGATATTGCTTTAAGCAACGATCCATTTTCTCTTTTTACAAATCCCTCCGGTCTTGCACAAATGAATTGGATTGAAGGCGGGATCTTTTATTCCCCGTCTCCGTTTGGTGTGAAAGAACTTTCTAATGCTTTTTTTGCCGCCTTCATTCCCACAGAATATGGTTCGTTCGGACTTGGTTTATCCACTTACGGTTTTGAATTATACAAGGAAAATAAATTGGTTATTGCTTATGCCAACAGATACACTAATAATTTCTTTTACGGCGCTTCGCTTTCTTTAAATCATCTTTCAATTAAAAACTACGGCGAGGATAATGCAATTACTTTTTCGCTTGGCGCGCTTTATTACATCTCATCGGATTTCCGGTTCGCGTTTGCAGCTGATAATCTGAACAAAGCCTCTTGGGGAAAAGAGAAAAACCAAATTCCGACAATTTATAGATCCGGTTTAAGTTATGATGTTCTGCAAAATGTAAGTATAAATTTTGCCTTGGAGAATGAAATCGGTTTCAATACGGCAATTCAATGCGGAATCAACTACGACTTGAATGAATATTTTTCCATTAGAAGCGGCTTTGCAAACGAACCGACAAAATATAGCGCCGGATTCGCCATTTGTTACTCCCAATTTGAAATTGATTACGCAATTTTCACACATCAAGAACTTGGTTTGACTCATCAGTTTTCCGTTTTGCTTGGATTGGAAACGCTTGAAAACCGGGCTGATAAAATTAGGAAGTATTTGGGCTTTTGATAGAAATGAAAAGACTTTTTACTTCTATTGTATTGCTTTCGTTTAGTTTAACCTTTACCGAAGCTCAAACGGATACATCAGCAACCGATATTGAAGAATCGTTAGAAAATATTCTCGAAGAAACAACAGATGAATCTGAAGACAATTTTCTTTACGATGAATTTGAAAATCTTACCCGGAATCCGATTAACCTAAATACCTGCACTTTAAATGACTTGCTGCAAATACCTGTATTGGAATTGCCCGACGCGACCTTAATTATTGAACACAGAAAAAAGTTTGGAAAGTTCATTTCTACATCCGAATTATTTTCAGTGGAAAATCTTAATTCCGATATAGTAAAGAAACTTCTTCCGTTTGTTTTTGTTGAACAATCATCATTCGAAGAGGAACGACAAAACATTCCATCTGTTTCCTTTTTGCATAATTTTAATTTTGAATACCGTAGCCGCATCATCGGCGATCTACAACCCCGTGCCGGATTCCTTGAAAATAAATACCAAGGGAACAAAATAAAATTTTATAACCGGGGCATTTTTGAATTTGAAAAAACATATCAACTTTCTTTCCTCACAGAAAAAGATGCCGGAGAAAAAAGTATGACCGATTTTACTTCCTTTTCTCTTTCCGCAAAAAAACTTGGAGATTTTACTTCTGTCATTGTTGGAGATTATATTGTACAATTCGGACACGGGCTTGCTCTTTGGTCTCCATACGCCTCGTCTAAGTCTGCTGATATTGGTTTTGTTACCCAGCAACGAGATAGAAACATTATCCCATACAAGAGTACTGATGAAAACAATTTCTTCCGTGGGGCGGCCATACAGTATGATCTGGCTCCACTTTGTTTTTCTCTCTACGCTTCAAACAATTATTTTGATGCGAGTATTGATTCTATAAGAAATATAATTTCTTCGATACCGATTGACGGTTACCATCGAACGGAAACTGAATATAAAAAAAAGAATACCGCCAGAGAGCAATTTCTCGGCGGAAGAATTGATTATGCTATTTTAAAATCACTCCAGGTAAGCGGACTTTTTTATTCTTCAACCTATTCCCTCCCGATTGAAGCTTCAACAAGCAGGGTTTCTCCCAAAGGAAAAACCTTTTCACATTCTTCTATTGCTTATTCTTACATACAAAGTTCATTTATCGCTTCCGGAGAATTTTCTTACAACGGAATTTCCGTCGCTCACCTTCATTCGTTGCAGAAAACTTTTTCGCAAAATTTCAGTTACATTTTTTCGATCAGAAGTTATCCAAGGAATTATTACTCGCTCCACGGACGGGCATTCGCTGAAAATCCATATGATCTACAAAATGAAATCGGGTTGTATAACGGAATTCTTTTATCCACCGCGCTGGGTAAAATTAGTTTTTACTATGACCAGTTCATGTTCCCGGCGGCAACAAACTCAACGCCCCTTTCATCAAAAGGAAATGAAGTGCTATTCAACTTTAATTCTCGAATAACTGAAAAGATAGAAATGAACTTCCGTTATAAAAATGAAAAGAAGGATGTTGTCTTGTCTGGGCAGGAAATAAAAGAATTTTCGGAGCGATACCGCCAGCAATCCCGTTTTGAGGCTGTGTTTTCAGTCTCTGCGGCTCTTCAATTAAAAAGCAGAGTTGAATATAATTCTTATGATCTTGATAAAAACACATTGCATGAAAAAGGTTGGCTTTTTTTCCAGGATGTGAAATACAAAACAGACAAAAATATTTCACTATACGGAAGAATCATTTTCTTCAAAACCGATTCCTTCAGCTCAGCTATTTATGAGTTTGAAAACGATCTTCCCGGAGTAATGTCTAACTTGGCAATGTATGGGGAAGGATTTCGATGGTACCTTCTTATGAAAATTAAAATTCTAAACCGGTTAAGTCTTTCATTTAAATATTCGGAAACGACAAAACCAAAGGAGAAATCTTTAAGCAGCGGCAATTCGGAAATTTTTACAAATGTGGATAACAACTTACATTTACAACTCGAACTTGCATTCTAATTTCAATTCCTTCGCTTCCAAAAATATTTTTTAAACTATTTCTATTCTTCTTGTTTCTAAAAAAATATTCCTCTATTTTTATGTAGATTAAATCTAAATAATATGGAAATGAACTTTGGCGAAACAAAATGCAGCCGACATTTTTAGAGAATATCTAAAAAACGGAAATAATCGGATAACTCCCGAGCGTTTCGAAATACTCGATGCGGCTCTGGAATATAACGGACATTTTTCTGCAGATGAGCTTTTCATCGAAATGAAAAAGAAAAATTCCAGAATCTCACGTGCTACAGTCTACAATACCCTTGATTTACTGGCACAATGCGAACTTCTTTCCGCCCGCAACTTCGGCGATAATATGAGACGATTTGAGAGCAATTTTAAAAAACAGATGCACGATCACCTCATTTGCATTGACTGCGGAAGAATTCTTGAATTTACTTCCAAAGGTCTAGATAAAATTGAGCAACAAGTTTGCCAGGATTTAGATTTTCTTCCTTCAAGCTATTCATTTAATATTTTTGCCCGATGCAAAAAAGGAAAGAACTGTAAATATTATCATGGGAAGTAAAACGTTAGACAAAATTAAAAAAGGAACTTACTTTACAATTGAGAAACTCCCTTCTGGAATTATTAAAGTGCAACTTATCCGCCTAGGATTATCGGAAGGCGATACTATTTTTTGCCTCGAACGGTTGCCGGGAGGAACAATTATCGTTCAAAAGAACCGCCAAGAAATTGCAATTGGTTTCGAACTTGCAAAATTAATTTCTGTACGTATAAAAATCATTTAGGAGAATTTTGAAAGACATTATCGCACACAAAGAGCACCACCTTCATCCGGAAAATATTTTAAACGAAGGAACCGGAAGTGGGATACAAAAAATAGTTCTTGCAGGAAATCCAAACGTTGGAAAATCGCTCTTCTTTAATTATCTAAGCGGAACGTATGTTGACGTTTCAAATTTCCCCGGTACAACTGTTTCAATTACAAAAGGATTTTATAAAAATTCCGAAGTGTATGATACTCCGGGCGTTTATGGTGTTTCCTCTTTTAATGACGAAGAAAAAGTAGCACGTGACATTATTCTGGAAGCCGACGTTATTATTAATGTTATTAACTCGCTTCACCTGGAGCGAGATTTATTTCTAACTCTTCAGTTGATTGATATGGGGAAGAAGATTTCCGTTTTTCTCAATTTTAGTGATGAGTTAAAAAAGAGAAAAATAAAAGTTGACGCTGGAAAACTTGCCGAACTGCTGGGGGTTCCGGTATATGAAACTTCCGCAGTAAGAAAAATTGGTTTTGAAAAACTTGACGAAGCTATTGCAAATGCTAAAGTTGGGATCCAAATAGATGGGTTACATCACATTTTGCATGAAACACTAAATCGAATCGGCTCGCAGGCGGAAGCGTTATTAATTACTGAAGGAGATGAGTTCGTAGCAGCCAAACATGATATCCCTTGCGGCTCGGGAGATCAAAGAGAATTTATTTATATAGAAAGAAGAAATCGTGTAAACGAAATTGTCTCGACGGTTGAGCGTGAGGATTCTTCCAAAGGACTTTTCTTTAACGCATTAGGAAAATACTCACTAAATCCAATAACGGGAATCCCAATTTTACTGGTGATGCTCACCATTCTCTATTTCTTTATCGGCGATTTTGTCTCCCAGCGTGTAGTCAACTTTACAGAACAAACGCTTGGTAAAAAATATTTTGAGTATTATTTGAAATCGTATGTGGCCAATTATACTCCTTCTGATATCACAGTTAAATTATTAGACGAACCGGATTCATCTAAAAACACAAAAGTTTTTTCATTCAAAGAAAATTTGAATGAAAATCCCAAATTAAAACAAGAATTTATTCATACTTCGAGAGATATGAATGCGGTCGTAGATTTCAAGTTTTCTAATCCAATTGCAAAACTATTATTTGGTGAGTTCGGAATAATCACCATGACGATCACCTATTTACTCTTTCTTCTTCTTCCGCTTGTTGCTGCATTTTATTTTGCAATGGCGTTAATGGAAGATAGTGGATATCTTCCGCGCCTTGCGACAATGCTTGATAGGTTGATGAACAAAATTGGATTGAATGGAAGAGCGGTCATTCCGATAATGCTTGGGTTCGGGTGTGTAACTATGGCGGCGATTACTACCCGGCTGCTCGGAAGCGAAAGAGAAAAAACAATTGCCACAGCTATTCTGATGTACGTCATTCCTTGCTCGGCGCAACTTGCCGTAATTGCGGTATTGTTAAGCGGAGCCGGGTTCCTTCCAATTTTCATTTATGTTTTTGTTATTTTCTCAACACTCGTTATTATTTCTACAACTCTTAACAAATTCTTGCCGGGAGAATCAACCCCGCTTTTAATTGATTTGCCCATTATGCGTCTCCCAAAATTAGACAACGCCTTCAAAAAAACTTTTTTTAGAACCTATGGTTTTATGAAAGAAGCGTCGGTCTGGTTTTTTGTTGGAGCTTTGGCTGTTGGATTGTTAGATATTACCGGGATGCTGAAAATTTTTCAAGATCTTTTAGCACCGATTACCGTACATTGGCTAAAACTTCCAAAAGAAGCAGCAACTGCCTTTGTTATGGGTGTTGTGCGAAGAGATTTCGGAGCGGCTGGATTATTTAGTTTACATTTAATGCCGATGCAGATAACGGTTGCACTTATAACCATTACTCTGTTCGTTCCTTGCATCGCCGCCTTTATCATCATGATTAAAGAGCGGGGGATAAAAGAAGGATTGATCATCTGGTTTAGCGCTTGGATCTTTGCATTTTTAATCGGTGGAATTGTTGCACAAATTATTATTTAATTTTTTATGATAAAAGACGAACCCAAAAGAACAGCGCCAAAATTTCCTATCGTATGGAAGAAAAAAGATTTTTCAATTAAAATCTTTTGCTCCATCCCAAACATCGCAACCGGAATTTTGCTTACTGCAGGGAAAAACCATTTTGTGATTGATCCGGGAGATGGAATTTTACGCGATCTAAACAAAGAACTTGGTGTGGAAAGCTTGATAAATATTTCCCATATTTTTGTCACTCACGGACACCATGACCACCTTGGCGGTGTTTGGTCTTTGCTCACCTATCTTCGGGTGATGAACAAAACTTCTCCTCTCAAAATCTACTTTCCCGCAGGTTGTGTTGAAATAGAAAGTATTCATCATGCGTTCACTAAAGTTTATGCCAATAATCTCCCCTACAAAATTGAATTGAAGAGCATCAGTGAAGCGAAAAAATTCTCCGTAAAAAATGTTTCCGTTAAACCGTTTGCCGTCATTCACAAAGAGTATCTTCCAAATAAAAATGAAAAAAGAATTGTTCCAGCGTTAGGTTTTCATTTTACGTATAATGGAAAAACTATTTGTTACGGAGGAGATACCGGTTATTGCGATTCACTGGTCAAGGCAGCAAGAGGAGCCGATCTCGCAATTCTTGAAGCAGGGCATGAAGAGGAAACCCCGGATGATATGCATATGACGATGGATGAAGCAAAGTCAATCGGGAAATCTGCAAAGGATTATGTACTCGTCCATATTCCGGAGTAAATTTCTTCTGCTTTTTCACAAACTATTCTTATCTTTAAAAAAGTTTTTACTATCAGTTTGGAGTTATATGAAATACTTTCTTCTTTTGTTTTTGACCGGAACTCTCCTTTGCCAAAATTCAGATTCTCTCCGGTTCCCTGAAGAAAAACATCTGAAAAATATTCGAATGCTCACACCTGAAGGCGAAAATGCAGAAGCCTACCTTTCCTTTGATGAAAAAAAATTAATCTACCAAACCACTCACGGAACTCTTCAATGCGATCAAATTTTTACCATGAATATTGACGGAAGTGATAAAAAACTTGTCTCAACAGGAAAAGGAAAAACAACATGCTCTTATTTTCTCCCGGGTGACTCCTTAATTCTTTACGCCTCAACCCATCTTGCAGATGCCGATTGTCCGCCGCCACCGGATAGATCAAAAGGATATGTTTGGAAGTTGTATGAATCGTTCGATATTTTTTTGGCAAAAGCCGATGGATCAAATATTAAAAGATTGACTTCCGCATATGGATATGATGCCGAAGCAACTGTTTCTCCGAAAGGAGATAAAATAATTTTCACGTCAACACGAGACGGTGATCCAGAGCTTTATACAATGAACCTTGACGGTTCTAACCAAACGAGACTAACGTTTGAAAAAGGTTACGACGGCGGCGCTTTCTTCTCGCAAGATGGTTCAAAAATCGTTTTTCGCGCGAGCCGTCCGAAAACCGAACAAGATTTTGCAGACTACAACGACCTGGTTAAAAATGGTTACGTCCGCCCGACTGCGTTAGAAATTTTTACAATGGATTCTGACGGAAAGAACATGAAACAACTTACGCATCTAAACAAAGCGAGTTTCGCCCCTTTCTTTTTCCCGGATGGACAAAAAATTATTTTTTCCTCCAACACGGGAAGTAAAACCGGAAGAAATTTTGATTTGTTTATGATTAATGTTGACGGATCCGGCTTAGAACAAATAACGTTTAATGAGTCGTTCGACGGTTTTCCGATGTTTACTAGAGACGGAAAACATTTAATCTTTGCTTCAAACCGGCAAGGCAAAAAAGAAGGTGATACAAATATTTTTATAGCTGATTGGATTAAATAAACTAAAAGGATCACTGAAATGAAAAAAAATCTTTCCATCTTACTAGTTTTCTTCGCATGCAGTTTTCTTTCTGCTCAGGTTAAAGAACACGAAAGCGAGATTACGGCAAAAGAAATTATCGGTCACATTTCCTATCTTGCTTCTGATGCCATGAGGGGAAGGGCAAGTGGGAGCAAAGAAATTTTTGAAGCCGCTAATTATATAAAAGATGAGTTCAAGTTATTCGGATTAAGACCACTTTTTAAAAATTCTTTTTTACAAGAATACTCTTTCATCTCAGATGTGAAAGCTTCCCAAAACAATGTTCTTTCCTTTAATGTCGATGGAACGGAAATCAAATTGAAATATGGAGAAGATTTTATCTCGGCTCCCTTTTCCGGAACTAGTAAAAGCAATACCAAATTGGTTTTTGCAGGATACGGCATTTCGGCCCCGAAATTAAATTATGATGATTACAAGGACCTTGATGTAAAAGGGAAAATTGTTATCGTGATGAGAAGTAATCCCGAGTACGATAATCCCCACTCTCAATTTGATAAGTTCTCAAGTCTGCGATCGAAAGCTGCTGTAGCAAAAGAAAAAGGAGCGACCGGTATTATTTTCGTTAATGCTCCTTTGCCGAAAGACTCCCCGGATGATCTAATACAATTTAAATATGATAGAGCCGGGGGAGTAAAAGAATTCTCCGTTGTTCACGCCAAAAGAAATTTTATTGATAAACTTTTTGACGCTGAAAATTTAAATTTTGAACAACAACAAAAGATGATGAAAGACAGCACAAAGCCTGCTTCATTTGAGTTCAAAAAATCTTCCGCGCAAATTGAAACAGAAATAAAAGAAGTTGAATCCAAAACCGTTAACGTCTGCGGCTACCTAGAAGGCAATGATCCTAAATTAAAAGATGAATATCTCGTCATCGGTGCCCACTTTGATCATTTGGGAATGGGAGGAGACGGGTCTCTCTATAAAGGAAAAGATGAACAGATACACAATGGTGCAGATGATAATGCTTCCGGCACATCGGGAGTACTTGAGTTAGCGGAAAAATTTGCATCCATTAAAGGTCAGCTAAAGAGGAGTATTATTTTTGTAACATTTTCCGGTGAAGAACTGGGGTTACTTGGTTCAAATTACTTTGTAAATAATCCTCCTGTTCCGGTAGAAAAAATGGTTACAATGCTCAACCTTGATATGATCGGAAGATTAAACCCGGAGAATGCACTTACCGTTTATGGAACAGGGACTTCATCAAAGTTTAAAGAGTTGCTTAACAAATACAATGTTGATTCATTTAAATTAGCGTTCAACGATGAAGGCTTCGGTCCTAGCGATCAATCTTCTTTTTACGGAAAAGCAATTCCTGTTCTCTTCTTCTTTACGGGAGTTCATGCAGATTATCACCGCCCAACCGATGATGCTGATTTGATTAACTCAACCGGTGAAGAAAAAATAGCGAAGTATGTCTTCAACGTTGCAAATGCATTAGATGATCAACCGGAAAAACCGGATTACATCAACGTTCCCCGCAAAGAACAAAGCTCAGGCGGCTGGAAAGTTTATGTGGGAACAGTCCCCGATTATTCAAGCAACAGCGAAGGCTTTAAGTTGTCGGGAGTAAGCCCAGGAAGTCCGGCAGAAAAAGCCGGATTAAAAGCAAATGATATTATGCTTCAATTTGGCGATAAAAAAATTGAAAATATCTATGACTACGTGTACGCTTTGCAAGACCATGTTCCCGGTGATGTTGTTGAAGTCCGGGTTAAAAGAAATAATGAAATACTAACGGTTACGGTTACACTCGGCGCAAAATAAATTACTCTCCTTTGAAAAAAGCGAAGTTGAAATGCATAGTTCACTTCGCTTTTTTATTTTTTTTGAAGAATTTTGAATTGACCCGGCACACAATTTTAATTCACAACACTAATTTTTTTTGCAATGAATCTACTATTTAATTAATTTCAACTTGACTTAAAGAGGAATATGTAATAATGAAAATAGCTCGTTATCCTGTAACGCAATTTTTTCTTATCATCGTTTTGACTGTTTTTATAGCCTCATGCAGTTGTAATTTGGAAAAAAAGACCGGAGACGTCAATTTCCTGAAAGGTTTTATAACTGTTGTCGGCAATGAACCATTTACTAAGCTTGCATTAAGAACAGATGATAATCAAATTTTTCTACTACAAGTAAGCGATGAACTAAAGGCACAACTCTGGAAAGAGCAGGGAACTTACTATTACATTACCTATAGCGATCTCCGGAAACAAGAAGGAGAAACAACAATCGCTGTTGAAAAAGTACATCCTTTACATCAAGAAACTAAATAAATCTAATGGAGTTTTTATATGAGACCACTTAAACTGTTTTTAGCTTTTCTTTTCCTCGCAACGACTTTATCCTTTTCTCAAGAAAGAGCGTTGATACAAAAAGAGCAGCAAGAAAAATCTTCCGATCTAGAAAGTTACCCGGTTGATGTTAGACCCTATCTTGAAAAATTTAATAAAGTTAATGGTATTGATGAAAAGAAAATTGGCGAAGAATTGCAACACGCTGTTTTGCATAAAACAACCGGATGGAATTTTACTGTCGGAAGCACAAAAAATTGGTTTGCTTCTGATTTAACGAGTAATGCATTCTATTCAACGTCCTCAACGTGCCGTGCAGTGGGAACCAATTGCTATGTATTTGTGGAAGACTCCTTATGGAATACTAGAGTAAATCAAACTGTTGTTGACAGCGTAATGAATGCGTTCGATAGTGTAACTCCTGCAAATGCAAGTAAAGGAATTTACCAAACTGATGTTGACGCTTTTGGAAAAGTCCCCAATGTTGATGGAGATGCAAAAATTATTATTTTTATATTAAATATTCGAGATGGTTATACCGGTAGTGGTGGTTACGTAGCAGGGTATTTCCATAGTATCAATGAATCATTAACCTATGCTTATAGCAACAAAGCTGAGATTTATTATTTGGATGCTAACCCAGCAGATTTGCTGAGCGCCGGTGGATTACAAGAAGGGATGTCAACTACAGCTCACGAATTTCAACACATGATTCATTTTAATTACCTCCCTAATGATGAAACCTTCTTTAATGAATCTTGGTCTTTAGCTGCTGAAGTAATTTGCGGGTATTCTCTTTTCTCTCAGTCTTATTACAATAATGAAACCAACCATTATTTGTTGGATTGGAGAAGCGACGATAACACACTTGTTCTGAATGATTATTCGCGAGGAGCAAAATTTGGTCTCTATCTTTACGAACAGTACGGAACTTCAATTTTTAAAAATTATTTAGCCAATAAAGTTAGTGGCATTACCGGCGTTAACAATTGCCTACAAAGTCTTTCTCCGGCTACTGACTTTAAAACCGTACTTGGAAACTGGTGGGTAGCAAATTATCTAAACGATCAATCAGTTGCGCCGGGGCTAACAAAATGGGGCTACAATTATTCTAACATTATTAAAGTAACTCCTAAGACAATTAATAACCCTAACGTTACAAATGCGAGTGATGCCGTTTATACATTGGGAGCTAAATATATCAGCTTCATAGCCGGCACAAATCTTTCTATCAACTTTAATACATCCGGTTCTGCAGATATAAAAATTAAAGCAATTAAAACCGGGGCGAGCAGTAAAGCAGTAGAAGATGTTACACCGGGAACAGATTATTCCGTACCGGATTTTGGAACTACCTACAATAACGTTTCGTTCATGGTTTATCACGATAATCAAGATGCAAGTTCGCAGGGACCATTCGCCTTCTCGTATACTTCTACAGGTACTTATGAAAATAAACCAATTGAAATAGCTTATGATACTCAGGAACCAGCAGGGATATTAACCTTAGCACCAGGAGATAGTGTTGCTGTTGTATTCGATGGTGTTGCAGGGTGCAAGCTTGACTCCATTAGTGTCGCCCTCAGGCAAGCAGGTTCGGTATACGGAGGTATTTATGGAGCAGCTACTTCAGGAGGTTCTCTTGGAGGCAAAATATTAGCCGCTCCTATTACAGTTACTTCAACAATTTCTACAAAACCGTCATCTCCATATCCAATCCCCTGGCCGAATTGGGTAACGTTAGATGTACGTTCAAATAATATTGATGCGGGCAGTCCGTTCGTTGTTTCGTTCCTTGTAGAAGGAACTTACCCAGCGACTAATAGAGTAATGATCACTGATTATGAATCAACGGCATCATATCATTCATTCTTCTATCAAAAAGCCACAGGCAAATGGGTATATTACTCAGATAGCGGTAATCCCGGGTTTATCTTCTTGAATTTGATTCGCGCTTATGTAAGTGATAATGCTACGGGTGTGGAAAAAGTAATTGAACTTACACCATCTTCCTATGCACTCGATCAAAATTACCCGAATCCGTTTAATCCGTCAACGACAATAAAATTTTCTCTCCCAAAGAAAAGCTTTGTTACCTTAAAAGTATTTGATGTTTTGGGAAAGGAAGTGCAAACTCTGGTGCAAGACGAAAGAGCCGGAGGAAATTATGAAGTTACTTTTGATGCAACCAAATTAACTTCAGGAGTTTACTTCTACACTTTACAAACAGATAATTTTCTTGCGACAAAAAAATTAGTTCTCTTGAAATAGACAAAAGAGAATCTGTAGCAGGTATTACTAATAAACGAATCCCCAGAGTTTAACAACCCTGGGGATTTTGCTTATATAATGACGCAAACCATAAATGGTTTGTGCTACAATAAATTTCTCATAAACGGAATACCGCGAATACTCATTGTTTAAATTGATTTTTTAGGTCAGAAATTGGTCAACAAAAATTTGATAGAGAAAGTATGAATAAATATCTAAAAAATGAAAATGTTACACGGTTCCAAGACTATTTTTTTAGCTTTTGCTTGACATTCACCTTTTCTTCCCTTAGTTTTACAACCAAAATTATGAAAAACATCACCGGAACATATTACCGCTCAAATTTCTCGACCAATAGCTATTTTGGTTGGTGGTTTCGTACGCTCGGTTGTACCTCCCAGTGATTTTTGAGAAATAATAAAATTTTTAAAAGCCCTTCTCAGAACCAACTGGGAAGGGTTTTTTGTTTTTAGTAGTTCCTGGTGCGGTAAACCGCATGGTTGATGGATGAAGTTTTATAGACGATGTGCTTGAACTAGTTTTATTTTGAATAGTAAATAACTGATATAATCAAATGACAATAGAAAAATTTTCCAAATTGGCAGTAGAATTCAATCTGATTCCCGTATACGAAATTATTACCGCGGATCTCTTGACTCCCGTTCTCGCTTATTTGAAGATCCGCGAAAACGGTAAGCAAAGTTTTTTACTGGAATCAGTTGAAGGCTCGCTCAATCTTGCGCGATATTCTTTCATTGGCAAAAATCCGGAGAAGATATTTTTCAACAACCATCTTACGCTTTCGGAAAAAAGTTCAAGCGGAGAAAAATCATTTAATAAAAACATCTTCGCGTATATCAAAGCGGAATTAAAAAAATATCACCACCCGAAAATTGACGAACTTCCCGATTTTACCGGAGGAATTGTAGGCTTTCTTGGTTACGAAACTATTTCGTTAATTGAAAAAGTTGTTCCGCATCATGAGAACGGATTTGAGAATTCCGATTCGATCTTTGGCATCTACAAAACTATCCTTGCATTCGATCATTATAAACATCAGATCATTTTAATTTCTAATGTGGATGTAACTGCCTATCCATCAATTGAAGAAGCTTTTCAATCCGGGAAAGATGAACTAGCAAAACTCCGTGCGGAATTAAAAAAGCCGCTTGAGTTTTCGTCCGATTTTTCTTTTGCGAAAGAATATTCGGCAAATTTTTCAAACGAAGAATTTTTCAAAATGGTTGAAGCCGGCAAGCAGAATATTGTTGAAGGAGATATTTTTCAAATCGTTTTATCAAAAAGATTTTCAACAACTTACACCGGCGATCTCTTTAATGTTTATCGCGCGCTCCGCATTATCAATCCTTCGCCTTACATGTATCACCTTGAATTTGAAAATGATTTTACCGTCATTGGAACTTCGCCCGAAGATTTATTAAAAGTAAAAAACAGAAAAGCGCAACTCCTCCCTATCGCCGGAACGCGTGGAAGAGGAAAAACTGCTGATGAAGATAAACGTCTCGAAGAAAATCTATTGAACGATCCGAAAGAGTTGGCGGAACACACAATGCTGGTTGATCTCGGACGAAATGATTTGGGAAGAGTCTGCAAATATGATTCCGTTAAAGTTTCCGAGTTGATGAAGATACAGCGTTACTCGCATGTAATGCATATCGTATCAAAAGTTGAAGGAGAACTTGCGGAAGGCAAAGAAGCAATCGATGCTTTGCAAGCTTGTTTTCCGGCGGGAACCGTTGCCGGTGCGCCAAAAATCCGTGCAATGCAATTGATCTACAAATACGAACAACTTCGCAGAAATGTATACGCAGGTGCAGTCGGGTATTTTGATTTTTCCGGCAACCTCGATATGTGCATCGCAATTAGAACCTTATTTGCAAAAGGAAAAACATTGTATTGGCAGGCAGGCGCCGGAGTTGTTGCAGACAGCACTCCCGAACTTGAAACAAAAGAAATTAAAAACAAAGCCGCAGTATTGCTTAACGCATTACAATATGCAGAGGTGATTGATGAAAATATTAGTAATTGATAATTACGATTCGTTCACCTACAACCTTGTGCAGCTTGTAGGAAGATTCGTGAAAAATATTCTGGTGAAAAGGAATGATGAAATTACCGGACAAGAAATTGAGGAAATGAATCCCGACAAAATTATTATTTCTCCCGGACCCGGCAGACCGGAAGATTCAAATATTTCTCTTGACGCAATTCAAATGTTCCGAAAGAAAATTCCGGTTCTTGGCGTTTGCCTCGGACATCAGGCGATTGGAATATCTTTCGGAGCAAAAGTGATAAAAGCAAAACTGTTGATGCACGGAAAGACTTCGCTTATTCAGCATGACAATAAAACAATTTTCAAGAATGTTCCGCAGAATTTTGAAGCGACGCGGTATCATTCGCTTATTATCGAAAAGACATCGCTTCCCTCTTCACTTGAGATTACTGCTCAAACAGAAGATGGAGTTATTATGGGAGTCCGCCATAAAACGTTTCCGATTGAAGGAATTCAGTTTCATCCGGAATCAATTTTAACCGTTGAAGGAAAAACAATTATTAAAAACTGGTTATCGCTATGATAAAAGATATTTTAGAAAAAGTAATCACCAAGCAGCATCTTTCATTTAACGAATCGTTCATAGCAATGAACAGCATTATGAACGGTGAAGTTAACGGCTCACATTTGGCAGGATTGTTAATCGCGTTAAAATCTAAAAGGGAATCATCCGAAGAAGTTGCCGGCTTTGCCTCTGCGATGAGAGAAAAAGGGACTAAAATTAAAATGAACGGCACCACAACAATTGATGTTTGTGGAACCGGCGGTGATAATTCAGGAACATTCAATATTTCCACTGCGGTAGCATTTGTAGTTGCCGGAGCGGGTGTAAGCGTTGCCAAACACGGCAATAGATCAATCTCAAGTCTTTGCGGCAGCGCCGATGTTTTGCAAGAACTTGGCATCAATATTAATTTATCTCCCGAACAATCGGAGAAAGCGTTGCACCAAATCGGGATAACATTTTTATTTGCACCAAACTTTCATCCGGCGATGAAACATGCCGCCCCGGTTCGGAAAGAACTCGGGATGAAAACAATCTTTAATATGCTGGGACCGTTGACAAATCCGGCTGAAGTAAAGCACCAACTCATCGGCACGTTCAATGATGCAGCTGCAGAGTTAATGTGTTCCGCTGCAGAATATTTGGGATTTGAAAAAGTCTGCTTCGTTTGTACCGACAACCGTTTCGACGAAATATCTTTGCACGGCAAAACCAACGTTTATGAGTACGATAGAATATCCGGCAAAAAAAAATACACCGTTACAAATACTACTTTTTCCTATCCGAAAGTCCCCCTGGAAGAAATTGCCGGAGGAGATGCCAAAACAAATGCGGAAATTATTCTGAACGTTTTGAAAAATAAAACACAAAACGGCGCCTTCTATACAATCTGCGCGAACGCGGCGATGGCTTTGTATACCGCAAATTTTTCAAGCGATCTGGAAGTCTGTAAACTTGCAGCCGAAGAATCAATCCTTTCAGGAAAGGCTTACGATAAACTGGTCGCGTTAAAGGATTTTGTTTGATGAATTTTCTTGAGACAATTATCGCTGTAAAAAAACAAGAAGTTGAAGAATTGAACCGATTGTTTTCAGTCGCTTCATTTAATGAATTTGAGTTTTATAAGAAAGCGTCTCTCTCCTTCTCTTCTGCATTGATAAAAGGAAATGCCATCGCCGTGATCGCTGAAATTAAAAAGGCATCTCCTTCTAAAGGAGTGTTGAGAGAAGACTTTAATCATTTGAAGATCGCTAAAACCTACTTTGATAACCACGTGGATGCCATTTCAATTTTAACGGATGAGAAGTTTTTTCAAGGAAGCATTAACTTCTTAAAAGATATTGCAGAAATAAAAACAGCACCTCTTCTACGAAAAGATTTTATCATTGATGAGATACAAATACACCAGGCAAAAGCGTTTGGTGCGGACGCTATTTTATTGATCTGCGAAGCGCTTGATAAATTCCAAATCGTTGATTTAACTTTATGTGCACAAGCTATTGGTCTATCTGTATTATTGGAATTGCATTCTGAAAATCAACTTGAGAAGATTGACCAAAATATTAATAAGATTATCGGAGTGAATAACCGAAATCTTGAAACCTTTGCAGTTAGTCTGACCACTTCAATCAATTTACGCCAATCCTTCAACGAAGATATAATTTTTGTTTCCGAAAGCGGAATAACAACCCAAAAAGATATTTATGAATTGAAACAGATAAAAGCAAATGCGGTTTTAGTGGGTGAACATTTTATGCGGCAAGAGAATATTGGCTCTGCAATAGAAGAATTTAAAAACTGGGGCAAATATGAAAGTTAAAATCTGCGGTATAACCAATATAGAGGACGCTTTGCTTGCGGAACAACTCGGTGCAGACGCAATCGGTTTTATCTTTTACGAACCAAGCAAGCGTTATGTTTCTCCCGAAACTGCAAAAGCAATTGCACAAAAGCTTTCCGCTTTTATTCTGAGAGTAGGAGTTTTTGTTGATGAATCGGAAGAAGAGATTAACCGGATAGCCGCGGCAGTGAAACTAAATATTATTCAATTACACGGAAGTGAGAAACCGGAGATGATTTCTAAAATTGCTCTTCCGGTTATTAAAAGCTTTAGAATAACTGGGACATTTGACTTTTCAATTCTAAAAGAATATCCGTCTACCACTTTTTTATTGGATACTTTTTCGCAAAACGAATTCGGCGGAACCGGAAAATCGTTCGACTGGAATGTGATTCCTTATTCAATTAGAGAGAGAGTAATTATAGCCGGCGGTGTTTCCGAAAAAAATGTTGAGGAGATTTATAGAACGATTAAATCATACGCCGTAGATGTTTCTTCATCACTTGAAGAATCCCCCGGCAAAAAAGATCATAATAAAATGAAAAGTTTTTTTCAAATAATAAATAAATTAAGGAGTAAATAAATGTTAATTGTAATGAACCTTAGTGCAACTGAAGAACAAGTTGCAAACGTGCGCGAAAAAGCAAAAGAGAATAAATGCAGCTCGCACATAATTTATGGGGAATCCAAAATAGCAATTGGAATCACCGGAGAGACCCGCACGCTTTCTGTTGACGATTTTATTTTAATGGAAGGTGTTGTAGACGCTATGCGCGTTTCCAAAAATTATAAACTCGTCAGCCGTGAAATGAAATCGGAAGATACTATCATCGATTTTGGCGGTGATAAAGTTGGTAACGGATTTTTACAAATTATCGCAGGACCCTGTTCAGTTGAAAGCCGCGACCAAGTATTCGATATCGCCGGTCAACTTAAAGAAATGGGAATCAAATTTTTCAGAGCCGGAGCTTACAAACCTCGCTCAAGTCCGTATGCATTTCAAGGTTTAAAAGAAAAAGGATTAGAACTGCTCGCCGAAGTTAAAAAGGAATTCGGACTTCACATTGTTACCGAAGCGAAAGATACTGAAACTCTTCCACAAGTAATTGAAGTTGCCGACATCATTCAAATCGGTGCGCGGAATATGCAGAATTATTCTCTACTTGAAAGAGTCGGACAAACACAAACGCCGATTTTTCTCAAACGCGGAATGGCGGCTTCTATTGAGGATTTATTAATGAGCGCGGAATATATTTTATCGCAAGGAAATTTTAATGTCATCCTGTGCGAACGCGGTATTAAAACATTTGAAACAGCAACCCGCAATACACTTGACTTAAACGCAATACCTGTTATAAAAAAGAATACGCATCTTCCCATCTTCGTTGATCCCTCACACGGTATTGGCATACGCGATAAAGTTGCACCAATGGCGATGGCAGGCGTTGCATGCGGCGCGGATGGTTTGATGATCGAAGTTCATCATAATCCCGATAAGGCTTTGTCTGATGGTGTGCAGTCGTTAACTCCTCCACAATTTAAAGCATTGTTGGATAAAATTAAACAGTTAGCTCCAATCGTCGATAAAAAGTTTTAATGGGTATGGAAAAGTATAATTATCAATTCCCGGATGCAGGCGGACATTTCGGAAAATATGGCGGAAAATTTGTCCCGGAAACATTGATCGCACCGCTTCATGAATTGGAAGAAATGTATCATCGTGTAAAAGATGATCCTCTTTTTCAAAATGAATTGATGCAGCTTCATAAGGATTATAGCGGAAGACCAACTCCCTTAACTTTTGCCAACCGTTTGACAAAACATTTCGGTAAAGCAAAAATCTATTTGAAGCGAGAAGACTTGTGCCATACCGGTGCGCATAAAATTAACAATGCGCTTGGACAAATTTTACTTGCGATGAAATTAGGAAAGAAACGGATCATTGCGGAAACCGGCGCCGGGCAACATGGTGTTGCAGTTGCGACAGTCTGCGCAAAATTCGGATTGAAATGCGTTGTTTATATGGGTGAAGTTGATACACACAGGCAAAGTTTAAACGTATTCAGAATGAAACTGCTTGGCGCAGAAGTTATTCCGGTTACATCAGGAAGTAAAACTTTGAAGGACGCTACCAACGAAGCTATTCGAGATTGGGTGACAAATGTAAAAGATACTCATTATATCATAGGCTCTGTTGTTGGTCCGCATCCCTATCCTATGATCGTGCGGGATTTTCAATCGATTATCGGTCGTGAAGCAAAAAAGCAAATTCAAGAAAAAGAAAATCGTTTACCCGATTATCTCGTTGCATGTGTAGGAGGCGGAAGCAACGCAATTGGAATCTTTTATCCATTCATCGATGATGAACAAGTTAAACTGATTGGTGTTGAAGCAGCCGGATACGGTTTGCAGACGACAAAACATTCCGCAACGCTAACACTCGGACGTGAAGGAATATTTCATGGAATGAAAACCTATCTCCTTCAAAACGAAAATGGACAAGTTGAAGAAGTCCATTCCATTTCTGCCGGGCTAGATTATCCCGGTGTCGGTCCCGAACATAGTTTGTTAAAAGATATTTCGCGTGTGGAATACGTTTCTGTTACCGATAATGAAGCGCTTGAAGCGACTAAGTTACTGACTGAGCAAGAAGGAATTCTTCCTGCACTTGAAACAGCCCATGCAATCGCTTATTTGAATTATTTAATGCCCAAAACATCGAAGGATGAAATTGTAATTGTGAATATCAGCGGGCGCGGAGATAAGGATTTGAATACCATAATTGAAAATTTGGAAAAAGCATAATGATCAAAGAATATATTGAAAAAGTGAACGCAAGGAATGAAAAAGTTCTTTCCATTTTCCTCACAGCCGGGTTCCCGGATAAAAATGATTTCGTTCTTCTTGCAGAAAAAATCTTGCAAGCCGGAGCCGATATGCTTGAGATCGGAATTCCTTTCAGCGACCCGCTGGCAGATGGACCGGTCATTCAATACTCATCGCAAGCAGCATTAGAAAGCGGTATTACTGTCCAAGATGCGTTTTGTTTCGCAGAAGAAATCAGAAAGAAAACCGATAAGCCGCTTATTGCCATGACGTACGCAAATATCGTTTCAAATTATGGAATTGAAAAATTTGTAAACGATGCTTCTGCTTCCGGATTAAACGGAGTTATTATTCCCGATTTGTCGCTCGACGAATATGATAGGTACATCACTTTTCAAAAAGCAGATTTTGATATTGTGCTGTTAGCTACTCCAACATCTTCGGAGGAAAGATTAATTGCGCTAGATAAGAAAAGCGATGGATTTCTTTATTACGTAAGTGTAACCGGAACTACCGGAACTCGAAATGGATTTACAGATGAAGACATTTCAGCAATGCAAAAAACACGAAAGTTAATTTTACAAAATAAGATGTTAGCCGGTTTCGGAATTTCTTCACCGGAAAATATTTTACAGATCAAAGATTTTTGCGACGGAGTGATCGTCGGCAGCGCAATAATTAAAAAACTTATGAACAATGAACGTTATAATTCGATTGCCAATTTCGTTTCAGAATTAAAAAAGGCTTGTAAGGTTACTTAGTAAATTCATAAAGACAAGTATCACCGATACGTTTGAACGGTTCTTTCCCAAAACCTTCAATATCTTTTTTCAAAGTTTGGATTGACCGTTCAATAATAAAATAGCCATCGTCGGCAAGCAGATCATTTTCAAAAACATATTTTACAACTTCGTAAATAGAATATTGAAAAAATGGTGGATCTGCAAGAATGAGATCGAAGCGTCTCCCGGTTGTGTGCTTTGCAAATTGCACGGCATCGCTTTTTGCAATTTCACAACTCTCTTCAGCATTGAGCGCTTTAATATTCTCAAAAAGATTTTTATAGATAGGAAAATTCTTTTCGACGAAAGTAACTTTTGCTGCACCACGGCTAAGGCTTTCAAAACCCAGCGCGCCGGAGCCAGCAAAAAAATCAAGAACAGAAATTCCATCAAAGTCAATTTTATTGTTGAGAAGATTAAAAATCGTTTCGCGCACTCTATCCGTAGTTGGGCGGGTAAGATCGGAGTCGGGAGCTTAATCATTCGTCCTTTTAACGAACCCGAAATAATACGCAGTTTCATCTATTCTAACCGGAAAGCTATTCCCGCAGCAGCGGCAAAAGAATGCGCTTTCTCCCGGTAATATTTTTCGTTATGAAAGTTTTCCGACGTATTTAGCTGCATAAATGGATTAACAAAGTAACAGGGAATTTTAAGCTGATCTTCTATTTGAGACACAAACGAAATCGTCACTTCATCGCCGCCGAAATAACACTTATCAATTTTATATTGGGTTAAATCAACGGGAATTTCTTTTGTGAGAATGGTTTCAATTTCCTTCACAAAATCTGCTTTATTTTTTAGAGGAAACACTTTCATGAAGATAGGTTTAAGTTCAAATAAAAGTTCAAAAGAAACAACAGTATCATCGAGATAAATGCTTCCGATAAATCCTTGTTTCTGCTGTTGATTAATCATCTGAACACTTTTATCAAATGCAAAGTGATCGCAATCTACGGTGGTTAGCAGCAAATTGTTTTTTTCGCAAAATGTAAAAAGAAGGTCTATTAGTTTTTTCTTTAACGTAACAACGATGGCTTTGGGTTCTTTAACGAAAATTGTTTTTTCAATTTCATAAAATTGAAATTGATATTCGGCTTCATCTTTGAATGGATAGAGAATTGAAAATTCCCATCTAAACTGATCTTCCAAGTCGTTGTGCAGAAGTGTGTTATCGTAAGGGATTTGAAAAAAAGTATAACAGTGCAACGGCAGAGAAAAGGAAACTTCGGAAGTTGTAATATTTTTCTTTATCACCATTTCATTAAACGCACTCTGTATCGCCAATAAAATTTTCGTCTCTTTATCCGTTTCAAAAAGGAGAGGCTCATCAAAATAGGCTTCATCAAGTGTGTTTATCAGATATTCGTCGCCGGTAAACAAGAGTTCAACAAGCTGAAGCTTATTTTCAGAAAGATTTAGACCAAGTCGATTTGGTAATTGTGTCATACGGAAAATTTCATTTTATTATTATAAATATAGCTTAACTTAAAGAAATTTTACAATGAGGGGAAAACAAATTACTTGAGTGTGAGAAAAGATCGAAGTTTTATGATTTTCTTTTCCCCGATCCCTTTTACATTTAAAAGTTCATCCAACGATTTTATTCTTCCCACCCGGTTTCTGTAAGCAAGAATTTGTTCGGCTGTTTTAGTTCCAATTCCCGGAAGGGTGGTAAGTTGGTCGAGTGTGGCGGTATTAAGATTTATTTTTCCCGAAAAAGTTTTTTTTGCGTAGGTAGGTTGTTCTGTTTTTTTTGCGGTAAAAGATTTCCCGTTGGAGAAAAGCGGCTCTGATTCTGAAGCCGCCGTATCCAATTCCAGACCATTAAAATAAGCGAATAAACTATCTTCCTTCGCGTATGAAAAATTTTTATTTACTTGTTCCGGCAAGGCTCTAAAATAGTTAACGCCCATGCCAAAACACAACATCGAGAGGACAAAAATAATGATCGTTATTTCCGTCTCAGTTAAAGAAGTCAGCCGTGAAAGTTTCTTGATCACGGCTAGTTATCCATCTTCTTTAGCGAAGGATTAACAAATCTACAATCCGAACCTTTTAAAAAAATTCTTATCATCACTTGCCGAAGTTATTTTTATGTTTGGCATATCAAGAAGTTCTCTCAATAATTCTCTCTCTTTAACAGAAATTTTCTTTGGAACAAAAATATTAACACGAACAAGTTGATCCCCTGCCCCATGCTGATTTAGATGTTGAATTCCTTTTTCACGCATGCGGAGAAGTTTACCGGGCTGCGTTCCACCATCGATCTTTAACTTGGCTTTCCCGTTTAAAGTCGGAACTTCGACTTCAGTTCCAAGAACAATTTCCGGGAAACTGATGTAAAGATCGTATAAAATATCATCTCCATCTCTTTTAAAATAATCATGAGCACTCTCTTGAAACACGACAATGATATCTCCCGCAGGTCCACCACGCAAACCGGCATTTCCCTGCCCGCGTAACGTCATATAATTTCCATCGGCAACACCCGCCGGGACATCAATTTTAATGGTTACTTCTTCTTGTTTCCTTCCGTCTCCAACACAAGCCTTGCAAGGTTTATCAACTACACTTCCTTCTCCGTTACAATTGGCGCAAGGTTGAATGTTAACAAATTGTCCGAAAACCGAGCGCGATACATTTCTGATTTCCCCTGTACCGTTACAAACGGAACATGTTTTAGTAGAACTTCCGCCTTCAGAGCCGGTTCCAGTGCATGATTCGCATTTTACATGTTTTTTTATTTTAATTTTTTTTGACACGCCGCTTGCGATTTCTTCGAGCGTTAATTTTAAAGTTACACGCAAATCCGAACCGGGAGTTCCGGTTGATCTTCTTCTTCCACCGCGTCCACGCGAAGAAGTTTGACCGAAGAAATCATCAAAAATAGACGAGCCGCCAAAAATATCCGAAAAGTGAGAGAAGATATCGTTCACATTCGAAAATCCGTGGAAGTCTTGTCCACCATGCATTCCGCTGTGACCAAATTGATCATAGCGTTGTCGTTTTGTTGCATCACTCAAAACTTCATAGGCTTCCGATGCTTCTTTAAATTTGTCTTCAGCCTCTTTATTGTCCGGATTTCTATCCGGATGAAATTGCATCGCAATTTTTCTGTAAGCTTTTTTTATTTCGTCTGCAGTGGCAGTTTTTGCTACCCCTAGCACTTCATAATAATCCCGTTTGCTCATAATTTTTCTTCTTTCGTTGGTTCAGCAGCCGTAGTATCTTCAACATGAAAATCCTCATTAACAATAACTTTTGCATGGCGAATTACTTTGTCCTGGTATAAATACCCGGTTTCCAGTTCGTCAAGAACGGAATGAGGGGGTTGTTGTTCATCCTTTTTCTGCAATAAGGCTTCATGAAAATGAACATCAAAGGGTTTGCCGACCGAATCAATTTTTTTTACTCCCTGATCGTCAAGAATTTTCATCAACTTATCGTAGATCATTTTAATTCCGTCTGTAACAGAAGAATTCTCTTCGGACTCTGCAAGATGTTTTAATGATCTTTCAAAATCATCAACAACCGGGAGAATTTTTTTTATGAAATTTTCTGCGGCATATTTAAAAAGATTTGAAAATTCGTTTTCGGTTCTTCTTTTATAATTATCAAATTCAGCAACTTTTCTTAATAATCTATCTTGCAGTTCATTTTTTTCTGTTTCAGCTTTTTTAAAATTTAATTTCAATTCTTCAATTTCCTTTTCTTTATTTTCAAGGGAAAGATCATTCTGCCCGACTTCAGTATCCTCCGTTATATCCGTTTTAGCAGCAGGTGAAGCTTGGTTCACTTCACTTTTTATTTGCTCATCATTTTGAATATCTGTTTGCTTTATTTCTTCCGACATTAATTTTCTCCGAACTTATCTTTGTGTAAAATATCCTGTTAATATATTAGAAACATAATCTACTATTGCAATTATTTTTGCGTACTCCATCCGTTTTGGACCAACAATACCAAGGGTTCCTTGCGTTTCGCCGAAATTATATTCTTTGGTTATAACGCTGTACTCTTCCATCCGCATATTAGGGATTTCCTTCCCAATTGAGACTGAAACTTCTCCTTTTTTACTTTCGGAAGACTGCTCAAGAATATGGACGATAACCTCTTTTTCCTCCAACAATTCTATAACGCTTTGTACCCGGCTATGATTTTCAAACTCAGGCTGCTTAATTAAATTTTTTGTGCCTGAAAGAAAAAGTTTTTCTTCTTTTTTACCATCGATGAAGATTTTATCAACCGCATCAAGAAACAAAGTGATCACCGGCTTTTCTTTTTGGTCAACATCATGAAATCTTTCACGAAAAGTTGTGCGAATTTCGGAAAGGGGTAAACCGCTTAGTCTTTCATTCAACAGCCTTTGTACGGATTCAATTTTTTTCTCTTCAAATTCAGTATTATACTCAAGCGTAATGGTTTTTACCAAACCTGATTTAATAGAAACCACAACCAAAAGCCGGGTAGATGAAATTGTAACGAGTTGTACTTTTTCTAAAATTCCGGTCTCTAAACTTGGGTACAAAACACAAGCGATCTGGTTAGTAATATTTGACAACAATTTAGAAGTTAAGGAAAGAAGTTCTTCCGTTTCACCAAATTGTTGATCGAACGTTTGTTTAATTTTTCTTTGATCGCTTTTGTTTAGATGTTCCAGTTCCATCAAAGAATCAACATAAATCCGGTATCCCTTATCGGTCGGCATCCTTCCGGCAGACGTGTGTGGATGATTGATAAATCCGCTCTCTTCCAGATCGGACATAATATTCCGAACCGTTGCCGGTGACAACCCAATTTGATATTTTTTCGAAATATTCCTTGAGCCAACCGGTGACGCAGTAAGTATAAATTGTTGAATAATAAGCCGGAGAATATTTTTCTCCCGCTCGTTTAAAAGTTCGTGCACGGTAAAATTCTTAATTGTTGCTGTAAATATAATGATTTAACGTCGATTTTTGAAGGCATCGCAAAATCACCCATTTCTACTCAAATTTATAAATCATTACAAAAATTAGATGCAAAAATCTTATTTTAGATTTAGTTATTCTAATTTTTACTTCAGCGATTCTAAAGGATTAAGCGTGGAACAAACATACAAAGCCGCCGGTGTTGATATCAAAGCCGGTGAGGAAACAGTGAAAAAGATAAAGGGATTTGCTAAATCGACTTTTAACCAAAATGTTTTAAGCGATTTGGGCTTATTTGGCGGATTTTTTGAATTGCAGAAAGATGCTTATGCGGAACCGGTTCTTGTCTCCAGCGTTGATGGAGTCGGAACGAAGTTAAAAGTTGCCATCGCTATGAACTTTCATGCAACCATTGGACAGGATTTGGTAAATCATTGCGTAAACGACATCGCCGTTTGCGGCGCAAAACCACTTTTCTTTTTAGATTATTTGGCGTTTGGGAAATTGAATCCGGAAATAGCTTCGTCAATAGTTGAAGGCTTCTCAACCGCTTGCAAGCAAAACGGCTGTGCGTTGATAGGTGGCGAAACCGCAGAAATGCCGGGAGTTTATCAAGAAAATGATTACGACATGTCGGGAACGATAGTAGGGGTTGTTGAGAAGAAAGAAATCATAAACGGAAAAAATATTTGCAAAGACGATGTACTGATCGGATTTCAGTCAAACGGACTCCACACCAACGGTTACTCCCTTGCGAGAAAAGTTCTTGCACAATTTCCGTTCGATAAAAAATTTGATGACTTAGCTTTGCCTTTGGGAAATGAACTACTCCGCGTTCATAAATCATATTTAAACTTGATCTCTCACTTGAAGAATGAGGCTGAAATCCACGGATTTTCTCACATCACCGGCGGCGGAATTGTGGGAAACACAAAACGGATTATTCCGGAAAATTTATCTCTTAAAATTGATTGGAACGCATGGGAAGTCCCAAATCTTTTTAAGTTGATCCAGAAAAGCGGTTCTATTTCCGACGAAGAGATGAGAGCAGCTTTTAATATCGGTATCGGACTTATTGCGGTAGTGGCTAAAGATCAAGTTGATAAAGTGATAAACACCGCTAAAACATTGGGCGAAAAAGCGATTCTACTCGGAGAAATTATTTAAGAATTATTGAAAAGATTTTAATGTTTATAGATACTCACGCGCACCTCTTTTATCCTAACTATCAAGATGATCTGGAAAAAGTTCTGCAAAATGCCAAAGATGAAAAAGTTGATTACATTTTAGTTCCGGCAACCGATTTGCCGACTTCTATCAAAGTGATCGAGCTGATTACTAAATACGATATGTTGTTCGGTGCTGTCGGCATTCATCCGCATGACACCAAAGATTGGGATGATGCAATGCTTACGCAGTTAAACGAGTTGGCGCAGCATAAAAAAGTTGTAGCGATCGGAGAGATTGGTCTCGATTATTTTTACGATTTTTCTCCCAAAGAAAAACAGATTGAAGCTTTCCGGAAACAACTTGAACTTGCAATCTCGTTAGACCTTCCGGTGATTATCCATAACCGTGATGCCGATGAAGACATATTTGCAATCGTTTCGGAGTTTTCCAAACTTGGGTTGCGCGGACAATTCCACTGCTTCAGCGGAACTCTGAAAGATGCGCAGCAAATTACCGATATGAATTTTTCTCTTTCCTTTACCGGCAATGTAACTTTTAAAAAGACGGATGAACTTCGCGCCATCGCTTCAAAAATAGAACTTAAACATTTACTACTTGAAACAGATTCACCTTTCATGACCCCTATTCCCCACCGTGGAAAGCGAAATGAACCGGCGAACATTCCTTTGATAGCACATAAAATTGCAGAGCTGCATGGCGTTACCATTGAAGATGTAGGACGCATAACCTCTTTCAATGCATTAAAACTTTTTGGAATTGGAAGCAAAGCAGAAACAAGTTTCACGTATAAACTCGGAAACTCTCTTTATCTAAACATTACAAACCGTTGTAACGCAAATTGTTTCTTCTGCGATAAAGACGGCGATGCAGTAATAAATGGTTACAATCTGAAAATGAAAAAAAGTGAAGAGCCGCCTGCAGAAACCTATATCAACGAAATAGGCGACCCAACGCAATATGACGAAATTGTTTTTTGCGGATATGGAGAACCGACAATCCGTTTTGAAGTAGTGAAGCAAATTGCAAAATATGTAAAAGATAACGGCGGAAAAACACGACTGAATACAAACGGTCACGGGAACATTATCAACAAAAGAAACATCATCCCGGAAATGAATGGTCTTATTGATACGGTTTCGATCAGCCTTAACTCTTCTGACGAAACTCAATATGCAGAAATAATGCGTGTTGAGAAAAACCATTTCGCAGAAATGAAAAACTTCGCTTCTCAAGCGAAAACTTTTGTTGATAAAGTTGTCCTCACGGTAGTATCTATCGACGAAGTTGAAATTGAGAAAGCAAGAAAACTTGTTGAAGATGAAATTGGTGTTGAATTTAGAATAAGGAAATATTTTTAATATGCTTAAAAAACTTATAATTATCGCTACCCTATGGAACGTTGTTATCCTCGCTCAAGTGACCGGTGATAATCTTGGAAGGAAGCTGGATAGCTTAACTTCATCATCTTTTTTCGACACTGCTGCTATTTCAATTGATGTTTTTGATCTTACTGCACAGAAGAGTGTTTATCAAAAAAACAACAAATTGCTGCTTCATCCTGCTTCAAACCTAAAAGTTTTAACTACATCAACCGCATTGCTCTTTCTTGATAAAGATTTCGCTTTTGAAACTTCTTTGTACTACGACGGAACTATTATCGACTCAACCCTATACGGGAATCTTTATTTTGTCGGTGGTTGTGATCCTGATTTTACAACAGCCGATCTGCAAGTTTTAATTTCATCTATAAAGAATTTAGAAATCAACCGGATTGATGGAAATATTTATGGTGATGTTTCAATGCTTGATTCACTTTTCTGGGGCAACGGTTGGATGTGGAATGATGATCCGTCAACTGATTTTCCGTATTTCACACCACTTACAATCAATGATAACGCGGTTAAAGTGCATGTTCAAGCAACTGATATTGGCAATGCACCGAAAGTGATAGTTGAGCCTGCAACAAGTTTTTTCAAAATTGATAACCTGGCAAAAACGGAGAATACAGGACGAACCTCTCTCGAAGTTACTAGAGATTTTGTTCAAAGAAGAAACGACATTATTGTAAAAGGAATTATCAACCCAAAAGATGCTGTCTATAGTGATGAGATAAATGTTGTCTATCCGGAAAAATATTTTCTCACATTAGCAAAAGAAGAAATAGAAAAACTTGGAATTTCTTTTATTGGTGATGTTTCAATTTCTCCTTTGCCTGAAGGGACAAAACATCTTTTTACATTTAGGAGAAAATTCACAGACGTTATCAATAATCTTAATAAGCAAAGTGATAATCTAAGCGCCGAAATGACGCTTCGCGCTTTGGCATTTAAATATTACGGAAAACCAGCAACGCCTGAGAACGGAATTCGTCTTGTCGATAGTTTGATTAGTTTAGCAGGAATGGACCCGCGCAATTATCGTATAGTTGATGGAAGCGGTGTTTCTCATTATAACCTGGTTTCCACAGAGCTGCTCAATGCTGATTTAAAATATTTTTATTCTTCACAACCGGAATTATACAACACCTTAGCCCAATCATTCCCAATTGCCGGAGTTGACGGGACATTGAAAAGAAGAATGAAAGGAACTCTTGCAGAAAATAATGTGAGAGCAAAAACCGGTACGATTAGCGGCGTCGCTTCTTTATCAGGATTTCTCACAACTAAAAATAATCATCAACTCTCATTTTCAATGATGATACAAAATCATGTTAGAAAAACATACCGTGCAGTTTATTTTTTGGACCGGATTTGTGAACTTTTAGCTGAATTGGAATGACCAATGTTTTTTTCAACCGAAGGCATTTCGATTTTTGTTAAAAAAAATTTCCGGAAAGCTAAACCGGGAGAACAAACTATATTTTTCCTTCACGGGTTCGGCGGCTCATCAAATGATTGGAAAGATACACTCCCTCTCTTCGGTACAAAATTTCAATTCATTGCAATTGATTTACCGGGTTTCGGAAAAAGTAGTAAACCCCAAAAAGATAAATTCTATAGAACTGATTTTCTCATTCAATTAATTGATGATATTTTAAATGAGCTAGGTGTATCCAACTGTGCTTTTGTCGGCTATTCAATGGGTGGAAGACTTGCTTTGCATTTTACGAACAAGTTCCCTGAAAAAGTCACAGCACTAATTTTAGAAAGTTCTTCACCGGGTATTAGAAGCGAATCGGAGCAGCTACAACGGAAAAAAAATGATGCAGAACTAATTTCGTTTATCAACGCAAGTTCATTAGAAGATTTTTTTACTCTCTGGCAAAATCAATCTCTGTTTGCTTCTCAAAAAAAACTCCCCATTGAAAAACAACATGCTCTGTTTGAAACAAAAATAACATCAAATTCAAAAACCGGATTGACATATTCTCTGAAAAACTTTGGACAGGGTGAAATGGTAAACTTGTGGAACAAACTATCGGAGATCAATAACCCGGTGCTGTTGCTTTCAGGAGAATTAGATACAAAATATAGCGCCATCCAAAATGAAATGAATAAACTTTTCCCAAATTCTACTCATAAAATAATTGAAGCTGCAGGACATAATCTTCATCTGGAAAAACCACAGGTTTTCGTAAATTTGGTAGAAGAATTTTTACAAATCTTGAAATGATTTATCGATAAAACGGATTTTAAATGAAATTTAAATGGACTAAAACTAAAGAATATAAAGACATCATTTATGAAAAAATGAATGGCATCGCAAAAGTTACGATCAACCGTCCGGAAGTCCGCAACGCCTTTCGTCCCGAGACGGTAATTGAAATGTTCGATGCATTTACCGATGCGCGTGAAGATCAATCAATTGGAGTTGTGTTATTGACCGGACAAGGTCCCTCAAGTGATGGTAAATATGCGTTCTGTTCCGGCGGCGATCAAAGAATTCGCGGAGATCAAGGATATATTGGAGGCGATGGGGTTCCCCGCTTAAATGTACTTGATCTGCAAAAACTTATCAGGAGCATTCCCAAACCGGTTATTGCATTGGTTGCAGGTTATGCAATAGGTGGCGGGCATGTTTTACATGTTGTCTGCGATCTTACTATCGCTGCTGATAATGCGATCTTCGGACAAACAGGTCCTAAGGTCGGTAGTTTCGATGGCGGCTTCGGGGCAAGTTATTTAGCAAGGCTTGTCGGTCAAAAACGTGCGCGCGAAATCTGGTATCTATGCCGGCAATACAACGCCGCGGAAGCTTATGAAATGGGATTAGTGAATAAGGTTGTTCCCGTTGAACAACTCGAAGCAGAAGGAATACAATGGGCAAATGAAATTTTGGAAATGAGTCCTCTTTCTCTTCGACTATTGAAATCTGCATTTAATGCGGAACTTGATGGACAACAAGGAATTCAGGAACTTGCCGGAAACGCCACGCTCCTTTATTATATGACAGAAGAAGCCCAAGAAGGGAAAAAAGCTTATCTAGAAAAACGTAAACCAAACTTTAACAAATTTCCGAAACTTCCTTGACGACTGAAAAAAACTATTCAACATTTGAAATTTGGTTCCTTGCGAGCCGCCCAAAAACTTTATTCGCCGCTTTTGTTCCCGTAATTGTTGGGGCATCTTTAGCTTATGCGGAGGGAAAAATTAATTTCATTGCTTCCCTTGTTGCCCTTCTCTGCTCAATTCTCTTTCAGGTTGGGGCAAACTTTACAAATGATCTCTACGATTTTTTAAAAGGTGCCGATACAGAAAAACGTGTGGGTCCGTTACGTGTGCTTAACGCCGGATTGGTCTCACCGGGACAGATGAAAGCTGTAATATTTTTTAACTTCGGTTTAGCTTTTCTCCTTGGTCTTTATCTTGTCTACATTGGCGGTAATTTTATACTGATTGTAGGGTTGCTCTCAATAATCGCTTCGCTTGCTTATACTGCAGGACCTTATCCACTTGCCTATCATGGACTTGGTGAGATTTTTGTTTTTCTTTTTTTTGGTTTTGTGGGAACAGTCGGAACCTTTTTTGTGAACACAAAAGAAATGTCGGTTATCTCTTTTATCGCTGCCATTCCGGTTGGTGCATTAATAACCAATATTCTTGTGGTAAATAACTACCGCGATATTGAACAAGACAAAGCTGCGGGGAAAAATACGTTAGCTGTTAAATTCGGAAAAAGTTTTTCCCGGTATGAGTATTTGATACTCCTTTTTTCTTCTTTTCTTGTCCCGCTCTTGATGTTTATAAATTACAATTTTCGGATTTGGATTTTTCTTCCATACATCACGCTTCCACTAGCTTACAAATTGATGCTTTCAATCTTTCAAAAAAACGGTTCGCAATTAAATGCAACACTTGAACTGACCGCTAAGTTTTCTGCATTATATGGTTTTTTGCTTTCACTTGGTTTGATTTTATGAAACTCCCGGAGTCTTCCTATACTCCTTTTACACATCTAACAGAATTCAACGAAGACTTTTTTTTAATTGTTCACCGAGCATTGGTTGAAAAATCCGAATTGGGAAACCTTTCCGTAATTGAAAATGTAGAACGATCAGGTGATTTCTTCTCTTTCACGTACAAACATATTTTTAATACGGTAGCATTAATTGAAGAGAAAATGGTAGCAGCAGGTCTGGCAAACCAGAAACTTGTTCCTATTTTAACCAGTAATCCATTTGATTTAATTCTCAGTATTCTTGGATTGTGGAGCACTAGAGCAATTCCCGTTCCGCTCAATATTCATCTGCTTAGAAAAGATTTGGAAGAGCAAATAACTTTTCTCAAAGCGGAAGATATTATTTGTGAAACTAGTTTTACTGAAAACTTTCCCTCTCTAAAAAAGTTTTCTTTTCCCAAAACTTCTTTAGCGAATAAAAAAGTAACAACTGAACTAAACATGTCGGATACCGCCGTTGTGTTGTTTACGTCGGGAACAGGCGGTAGACCAAAAGGGATTCCCTTAAATTTTACTAATCTGGTTGCAGCTTTTAAGGCTGGAACCACAATCCTCAATTATGCAAAAAATGATTCTTGGTATCTCAACCTTCCACTTTATCATATTGGTGGATTTTCAATTTTAGTTCGCGCTATTCTAGCCGGATCAAGAATAATTATTCCGGAATCAAATGAATTGGCGTCATTAAAAATCAATATGGAAAAGGTAAAACCAACCATAGTCTCACTAGTGCCGACACAGTTAAAGCGCATTTGTGAAAATAAAATTCAACCAAATAAAGAGATGCGTGCTGCGTTAATTGGTGGAGGGTTTTCGAATGAGACAGTCCTCTCTCAAGCTTCTGCTCTTGGATGGAATAATTATAAGGTTTATGGATCGACAGAAACGGCGGCATTTATAACCGCGCTAACTCCCGTCGATCTCCAAAAAAAAACAAAGTCTGTGGGAAAACCACTAGATGGTGTTGAGATAAAAATATTTGACGAACAAAAAAATCCTCTTCCAATAAATGAAGTAGGAGAAATCGGGATAATAGCTCCATCTGTCCTAAAAGAATATTTGCACAACGAGGAAGTTTCTAATTCTTCATTTCACAATACTTATTATTTAACCGGTGACTTTGGTTATCTGGATAGCGATGGTTATTTGTATTTAGAAAACCGAAGAACCGATTTAATTGTAAGCGGAGGAGAAAACATCTCACCAATTGAAATTGAAAATGTGATTTCACAATTCGAGAATATTGACGAAGTGTGCGTTTTTGGTTTGCCTGATAATGAGTGGGGAGAAGTCGTTTCCGTTGCGGTAAGCGCGAGAAATAAAAGAGAAGTAAATATTCATGCATTAAAAATTTTCTTGAAAGAAAAACTTCCTTCATTTAAAATACCAAAAAAATATTTTCAAGTTGAAGAGTTTCCTAAATCAGCAATAGGTAAAATTAAACGTGCAGAAATAAAAGAGTTGTTTAAAGGGGTAGTTTCGTCTCATACTTAGCAACAGCCCTCTGAATGCGATCCATCAAGGCTACGCCGAGTCCTTCCTGTGGAAACGGTTCAATCAGAATACAGTCGAGCTGCAAATCATCAAGTTTGTGAAGCGTAGAAAAAAGATTTGCTGCCGCTTCGCTAAGAGACCCGGATTGTGATAAAATTATTTCCTTCTCAAAATTGAATTTCCAATCATTCTCTTTAAAAAATATTGCCCCGATTTTTTCGTTCTTATGCTTTTCAATATTCTCGATCGTTAGCATCAAGATAGGCGTTTGAGGTGAATAGTGAAATGGAAGTTGTCCCGGTGAATTTGGCCGGTCGGATTTTTTAGGAAAGAGTTTAATTTCACCAATAACTTCCCGAATTGATTCTAATGGAACACCTCCTGGACGTAATAACGTGATTTCCTCTTTTTCAATTAAAAGAATTGTGGATTCGATCCCAACGCTGCAATTGCCGCCGTCAAGTATCATATCAATTTTATCGCCGAGTTGTTTTTGCACGTGTCCTGCGCGCGTGGGACTTAATTGACCAAACAGATTTGCGCTTGGAGCAGCAATCGGCGTACCGCTTTGTTTTATCAATTCCAACGCAATTTGATTATCCGGCATACGAACTGCAACACTGTTCAATCCGGCAGTTACAATCTCCGGAACGTTTGGCTTTTTGGGCAGCACAAAAGTTAACGGACCCGGCCAAAATTCTTCGATCAAATCATAAACTTTTTCGTTGGGGATTTCACAAACGGTTTTTAAACGGTCTTCATTTTCGATATGTAAAATTAAGGGATTAAACGTCGGGCGATTTTTTACTTCAAATATTTTTGCAACCGCAACAGGATTCAAACCATCAGCGCCAAGTCCATAAACGGTTTCGGTTGGAAAAGCAACTAATCCTCCTTTACGGATTATCTCTGCTGCAATTTTTATTTGATCTTTTAGTTTGTCTTTCATAATTCAGTTGATTATCCCCGTAAATATACTCACTTCTCCCGGTTGTTTCACAACAAGAACAAAGCAAAAAGGAAGTTATTGACTTTGATAGATGGAAAGTTAATTTTGTGTTAGGAAATTTATTGATTTAGTGCTTTACACTTTGCGAAAGGAAAACTTCATGCAAGTTGAAGAAGATTTAGTCTGGGTTTGCCAATATTGCGGTATTCATAATACAGTTGATGTTGACTTAACCATTAGTGGTAAACAAGAATTTATTGAGGATTGCCGCATCTGCAGCAGACCAAACCGGATAATTGTTCAGATAGATCAAGAAGAAAATATTTCTATTGAAGCTAGGTATATTGATGAATAACTTTCCTCAATTTACTAGAAACGAATTACTTTTCTCCCTTTGCTTAATCCATTATCATCCGAAGAAAACTCGAGCTTTCATCCTCATCCTCGTTTGAACTATTCTTTTTAGTCTTCTCTTTTTCCATCTCATCCATTCTGACATCTTTAAACCGATCAAAAGAAAAGCCCGGCGTAACCGGTTCTTCTTCTACAGACAATGTGGCTGAAGGAGATTTTAAATTGATCCGTGCAATAGTCGGCTCATCTAAATTATCATTCTTTACTTCATCAAAATTGAATGAAAAACTTCTTGTAACAGGTTCATGTTTTACAGTTTTTCCTTCGCTCTGAAAAAGTGAAGACGACTTTGTTGTACTGAATGATTTTTTTGCATCATCAAACCCTGTCGCAATAACGGTATAAGAGACGTAATCATTCATCGATTCTTTTTGAACGCATCCAAAAATCATATTACATTCAGCGCCTGTCGCATCAAAAATTACGTTGTTTCCATCGTAAATTTCCTGCATCGTTAAGTTACTTGAACCGGTAACGTTTAATAGAACACTTTTTGCCCCTTTAATGCTTATTCCGTCAAGAAGCGGGCTTGAGATTGCTTTTTGTGCTGCTTCAACTGCTCTGTTTTCGCCACTGGCAATACCACATCCCATAATTGCAATACCGCTTTGGTTCATCACCGAGCGTACATCGGCAAAGTCAACATTAATCAATCCTTCAACTGTAATGATATCTGCAATTCCACGAGTTGCTTCATACAGCAGTTCATTAGGTTTATCAAACGCAGTAAAGGCATTAGTATTTCTATCAATGATTGAAATTAATCGATCATTAGGAATAACAATAAGACTATCAACAAATTGTTTTAACTCCTGGATACCAGCTTCAGAATTCAACATACGTTGTTTTCCTTCCCATCGGAAAGGTTTTGTTACAATTGCAACAACCAGAGCTCCAAGACTTTTAGCAATAGAAGCTACGATAGGAGCAGCACCGGTTCCGGTTCCACCTCCCATTCCTGAAGTTACAAAAACCATATCAGCCCCGCTTAGTACTTCAGCAATTTTTTCACGGTCTTCCTCGGCGGCTTTACGACCAACATTAGGATCGGCTCCTGCACCAAGACCTTTGGTCATCTTAGTTCCAATTTGAACTTTATGCTGAGCGCTGTTACTTTCTAGCACTTGAGCGTCCGTATTAACGGCAACATACTCAACTCCGTTTAATCCTCTTTTGATCATAGATTCAACAGCGTTGCAGCCGCCTCCGCCAACACCTACAACTTTAAGCGAAGCACCGGTTGATTTTGAACGATCGATAGTAGCGAAATTAGGCATGGGATAACTCCATAGTTATTTTATAATTCATCAAAAAATTGCCGGAAATTGTTCCAAATCTCTTTTGTCTTATTTTTTCTTTTTTTTGTTTCTTTTTCAATTACTTCAATAGTTTCTACTTTGCTTCCGGGAATTCCACAAATCAATCCCGCAACTGTAGCAAACTCAGGCTTTTCAATTTCAACTAAACCGCCGGTAGCGCTTTCAAGGGGAACACCGACTCTTGCGGGTAATCCAAAAACTTCTTCTGCTAATTCTGTTGTTCCGCGTAAAAGTGAACCACCGCCAGTGAGCACTATTCCGGCTTTAATTTTATTTTTGAATCCGGCATTCTTTATTTCGTGATCAATCAATGTAAAAAGTTCTCTCATTCTCAAGCTGATTATCTGGGTGAGTAAACTTATTGGGACCCTTGTATTTCCTCTTGCGCCGACTCCTTTAATTAAAATTTGTTCTTCTTTAATGATGGCTGTTTCAGTCGCATACCCAAATTGCTTTTTCAAAGTTTCAGCTTCTTCGGTTACAACTCCGAGTGTCTCGCGAATATCATTTGTAACTTGATAACCGGCAACTCCAAAAACTTTAGAATGCTTGATTGCCTTACGATGAATAACAGCAATATCAGTTGTTCCACCACCGATATCAATTAACAAAACACCGAGGTCCTTTTCGCTTTCATCCAACACAGATGAACTTGAAGCAATGGGTTGTAAAATTAATTGTTGAATTTGTAATCCCGCACGTTCAACAGATTTTCTAATATTTTGAATTGCAGGAATTGATGCAAGCACAACATGATTTGTCGCTTCCAAACGGGAACCCGACATCCCGATAGGATTTTCGATTCCACCTTGATAATCAACAAAAAATTCTTCAGGAATAATGTGCAATATTTGGCGATCAGAGGGTATTCTTATTGTGCGAACATCTGCTTCCAAACGGTCCAGATCCTCTTTAGTAATTTCATGTTCTTCATTTGTAATGGTAACATAATTCCTATGCCGCATGCTTGTAATGTGTTCACCCGCTACACCAACATTTACCGCAGGGAATTTAAGCCCCGCCCGGTTTGAAGCAATAGAAACAGCTGCAGAAATTGCTTCGGCAGTTTTAGAAATATTGGCAACGAGTCCTCTATGCAGTCCTTCTGAAGGTGCAACCCCAAAGCCGAGAATTTTAAATCTATTCTCCTCTGTTTTTTCGGCAATAACTGCACAAACTTTTGTGGTGCCTAAATCTAAACCGGCAATGATCTGTTTTTTCATCTATATTCCCACATTTTCGTTTGCACCGATAAAAATATTGTTTGCGTACCGGAGGTCGATATAATTTGAACTTGTCAAAGCGACTTTACTTCCAATCTGTTTCAATAATGCGTCAAGCGTATAAATTTTTTCCAGTAGGTTTTGTTTCCCAAGTAATATAACTGAATTCGCATGGTTAAGCGTAACTGTTATGTCTCCACCATTTCTCAAATTGATTTCAGAAAGAGATTGAGAAAGATTATCCCCCATTTTTTTTGCAGAATGAATAATCGTGAAGGCTTCCTCTATTTCATTGTTCCGGTCAAAATCCTTTTCAACACTGCTTTCCGATAAATTAGTTAGAACCGGGAGATCAAGAGCTTCAGTATTAGGAAGCACATGAACCATTTCTTTTCCTGAAGTAATTAAAAAAAGTTGTCCCCTAATAATAGCAACGGCTTCAAAAGCTTTTTCCCGAATTAAGACCGACACTTTTTTGTCTGCGTCTATAACTACATTTGCATCGCTAACATAAGGATGACTCAAATATTTTTCGCGAAGAGAAGAAAGCGTATAATTTTTTAGATCAGCATCTTTCTCAATATTTGCGTACTGGAGATATTCATCTTGTGATAACAGCGTACAGCCTTGTAAATTAACGCTCTGAAGCACTTCACCTCTAACTTTTTTTAGTGAAAAAAATCCGAGTAAAACTAAAAACAAAATTAAGGATGAAAACAATGTTATACTAATAATTTTATGCATAAATTAATAAAAAATTAATCTTTTAGAGTCTTTACAAAAGTCTCGCCGAATTTCCAGATATCTCCGGCTCCCATTGTTACAATGATATCTCCATCTTTTTTAATATCATTTAAAAAATTTGGAACATCATTTTTATTTTTTATATAATGAACATTTTTATGTCCGAATTTCTTAGCAGCATCAGCAATAAGTTCTCCTGAGATTCCCTCAATCGGTTCTTCTCGTGCGGGATAAACATCCGTGCAGATGAAAACATCAGAATTAAGAAATGATCTGCCAAACTCCTGATAGAAATCACGTGTTCTCGAAAACAAATGAGGCTGAAACACGGCTACCAGGCGTCTATCCCATCCGGACCGAATTCCCGCCAAAGTTGCAGAGGTTTCCGTTGGATGATGGGCGTAATCATCAATCACCAAAATTTCTTTGTCATATTTTACTTCAAACCTGCGGTAAACCCCGGTAAAAGATTCGAGTGCTTTTTTTATCGTCACAAAATCCAAACCTAATTCTATACCGATAATTACAGCAACAAGAGAATTTTTAACATAATGTAAACCGGGATTATTCAATTTGATCTGACCGAGTTCATTCCCTTTATAAATTACCTTATACGTGCTATAAAAATTTGAATGTTTTATTTCCGTTGCACGTACATCGGCTTGGGAAGTTGTTCCGTACGTAATAACCTTTTTATTGATGCTCGGAAGAATATCTTGCAACGCCGGTTCATCTAAACAGAGAACTACAAATCCATAGAAAGGAACCTTGTTGGCAAACGAAATAAATGCTTCTTTGATGTCTTCAAGGTCTTTATAGGTATCAAGATGCTCTTTTTCTAATGTTGTTATTGCAGCAATCGTAGGAGTAAGTTTCAAAAACGTTCTGTCAAATTCATCAGCTTCAACAACAATAAATTCGCCGTTGCCAAGACGTGCGTTGGTACCACCAAGTCCGCTGAGTTTACCACCGACAATAATTGTCGGATCAATATTTCCTTCGGTTAAAACTAGCCCGACCATTGAAGTTGTTGTTGTTTTACCATGTGTGCCTGCAATACCGATTCCGTATTTCATACGCATACATTCTGCAAGCATCTCAGCTCGTTTGATAACAGGAATTTTTCTCTCTATCGCAGCTTTCACCTCAGGATTATCGATCGAAACTGCCGAAGAATAAACGAGCACGTCGGCATCTTTTAAATTTTCAGACGAATGTCCTTCGTAAACTTGGATGCCGAGGTCTTGCAGCCTGTTTGTTACTTCAGAATAATTTTTATCTGAACCGGAAATTTCAAAACCCTGGTTAAGAAGAATTTCTGCGATTCCGCTCATACCGATTCCGCCAATTCCAACGAAGTGCACTTTTTTTATATTTTTAAACATTGGTTCCCTTTTCTCAATTTTTTTCTGCGAGTTTTAACGCACGTAAAGCAATTTCATCTGCCGCATTCGGTTTCCCCATCGCTTTAGCATTCACTCGAATTGTTTTAAGTTTATTTTCATCGTTCACAAGAGATAAGATTTCTTTTGTGAAATTCTCTTCAATATTTTTTTCTTCCAGAAGAAGCGATGCATCGCTATCAACCAAAGACTTGGCGTTGTAATACTGATGGTTCTCCGCTACATTTGGCGAAGGAATTAGGATGGAGGCTAATCCATACGATGTTATTTCCGCAAGGGTTGTTGCACCGGCACGCGATATAATAACATCACAAGCCGAATACACCAATTGCATATCTTCAACAAAAGCCATCACTTTGCAATTTTCACTTTGCAAATGCTTGTATTGGTCATAATAGAGAGAACCAGTCTGCCAAATAATTTGTAACCCGCTTTTAACAAGTGAATCTAGTTCATTTGCCATTACTTGATTTAATTTTCGAGCGCCTAAACTTCCTCCCAAAAGAAGAAGTGTTTTTTTCTCCGGCAAAAGTTGAAGTTTTGCTAAAGCAACTTTTTTCTCCAAAAGTGCATTTACATTCCTGACAGGATTTCCTGTAATAAAAAGAAGTTTATTTCTTTTAAAATATTTTTTTGAACTTTCATAGCTCAAATGAATTTCCTCTGCATATTTTTCAAGCATCCGGGTAGTGATTCCGGGAAAACTATTTTGTTCCAGCAGCATTATCTTTGCTCCAAATAAATTTGCAGCAAAAAGTGCCGGACCCGCTACATAACCACCTGATCCAACCGCAACATGAGGTTTGAACTTCATGCAATAAAACATTGACTGAACAACACTCACCACCAATTTCACCGGGAATAAAAAATTTTCCACAGCAAATTTTCTCGCAAATCCTTTTATCCAAATCGGTTTAAATTGAAAACCGAGTTTCGGAACAACTCTTCCCTCAATCTTTGATCTTGTTCCTAGGAATAAAATTTCAGCTTCCGGTTTCAACAAACGAATTTTCTCTGCGACAGCTACTGCTGGAAACAAATGTCCCCCCGTTCCACCGCCGGCAAAGAGAAATCGATATGGAGTGTTCTTTTTCAAGCTGCTGTTACCACTGATTCTTCTTCAAGTTTCTGTTTCGCACTTGTTAATCCGATGTTAATTAATATGCCGATTGAAATACACAAAATGGTCATTGATGTTCCGCCATAACTAAGAAACGGTAACGGCAAACCTGTAGTCGGCAATAATCCGGAAGCAACCGAAGCGTTAATAAATGCCGACGCAATAAATGAAAAGGAAATTGCAAAGCCTAAATACTGACCAAAAAGATCTTTTGCATTTTTTGCGATAACAATTCCGATAAAAAATAAACTTAAATAAACAAGAAGCATAATAATCACACCGATAAATCCGGTTTCTTCACCGAGAATTGCAAAGATAAAATCGCCGTACGCTTCGGGCAGAAATAAATTTCTCTGGTTGCTGTGTCCAAATCCAACACCGATCCAATGCCCGGTGGCTAAGCCAACAATTGCCTGCCGGACTTGATCATTGATAGCGCCGCCATCTTGCAAGCTTGCAATAAACGTTAAAATCCGTTCGCGTGAATGGTGGAAAATCATGGCGATCATTGCGACTGCGGTTCCGGCAACAAAGACAGAAGCAAACAAATGCTTGATCTTTGCTCCGCCGACAAACAAGATGAGAAAACTAATGAACAACAAAATTAATCCGCTGCTAACATTTGGTTGAATAAAAATTAATCCTGTTATAACAAAAATCCATAGAAGTGCGTAACGCAATCCTTCTTTAAATATTTTAATATTTTCCCCTTTTTCTTCAAGCAAAGCGGCAAGATGTATAAACAGAGCAATCTTGGCAATGTCAGCCGGTTGAAAGCTAATAAATCCTAAGTCAAGCCAGCGATGCGCCCCTTTTATTTTTGTTGAAACGAGTAACGTTAACACCAATAATCCGACGACGCCAAACAAAATTATTTTTGAATATCTTTTGTAATACTCGTAAGGGACAAAGGCAATTATTATCATGAAGACGATGCCGCCAAATGCTTTAAATAAATGGCTATTGAACATGTGAAATTGATCTGCGAACTTATACCCGCTGTACGTACTGCTGGCACTCATCACCAGGTACAATCCAAAAAGAATTAAGAAAAAAGAACCGAGGAATAAGAGAACCGGGAGTTTTTTCATTTCTGCAAATCCTCCACTGCCCGTTTAAATACTTTACCGCGGTGTTCATAATTTTCGAACATATCAAAACTTGCACAAGCCGGGGATAAAAGTACAAGATCACCTTCTCTTGTTTCTTGATTAGCAGCTTTAACACATGCTTCCATCGAATCTTTAATTTCTACCTTTACGATTGCATGAAAATATTTAAAAACCGTTTCCGCAGAAGAACCAATTGCATAAATCTTTTTTACTTTCTTTTCAACTAATTCTTTGATCTGTTCATAATCGTTTCCTTTATCTTGTCCTCCAAGGATAAGAAAGAGAGGCTCGTCAAAACTTCGTAACGCATACCAGACTGAGTCAACATTCGTCGCTTTCGAATCATTGATATATTTTGCACCATTAATTTCTTTAACGAATTCTAACCGATGTTCAACGCCTTGAAACGAACGAAGTCCTTCAACAATTTTTTCATGTGGCAGACCGATGCAATTAGCCGCGATGATTACTGCCATAGCGTTAGCGCGATTGTGTTCTCCCGGTAAAGAGATATCGTTAATATTACAAGTAAAAAGTGTTTTCCCGTTTTCGTTATAGGTGATTTTATCTCCGGAGAGACACGCTCCGTTTTTCACTTCATGAGTAAGAGAAAATTCTTTCACTTGAGCATTTGTTTCTTGTGAATATTGATTAAGAATTTTATCATCAGCATTCTTTATAAAGAATTGTTCACTTGTCTGATTTTTCAAAATAGATAATTTAGCTTGCGCGTAATTATCAAGGCTGTAGTTATACCTATTCATGTGGTCGGGGGTTATGTTCAGGATCATCGAAATGAATGCATTGAAGGTTTCGTTGAAATCAAGTTGAAAACTTGATACTTCAAGCGACACGAATTCATCTTCTTTCACATCCAAAACAATTTCGGAGAATGCAGCCCCGATATTTCCCGCTGCATAAGATTTTCTTCCACTAATATTGATGACATGATCCATCAATGAAGTTGTCGTCGTCTTTCCGTTAGTACCGGTGATTGCAATGATTTTTCCACGACAAAAACGGGAAGCAAATTCGAGTTCACCTAAAATTGGAATCTTTTTTTCTCTAGCTTCAAGAACAACTTTGGATGCGGATGGAACGCCCGGACTAATTATTATTAAATTACAATCAAAAACTTTTTCCGAATGCTGCCCGGCTTCATATGGAATTCCCGCTTCTTTTAAAATGGTTAAAGATTTTCCAATTTTCTTTTCATCTGCAAAATCACTAACAAAGGGAAAGCCACCAAGCTTTTTAACAAGCATAGCAGCGCTTCTCCCGCTTCTTTCAGCGCCAAGGATCGTTATTTTTTTATTTCGCAAATCCATAGTTATCTAATTTTAAATGAAGCTAAGCTAATAATCGCCAGGATTATTGCAATGATGTAAAAGCGAATGACAATCTTCGGTTCGGGCCACCCAACCATTTCAAAATGATGATGAATGGGAGCCATTTTAAAAACTCTTTTCCCAACACCGAATCTCTTCTTTGTGTATTTGAAATAAACACGTTGAATAATTACAGAAACTGTTTCCAAAAAAAAGATTCCACCAAGAATCGGTAAGAGAAATTCTTTTTTTATAAGCACTACTAAAATTCCTAACGCACCTCCAAGAGCAAGTGAACCGGTATCGCCCATGAACACTTGTGCCGGATAAAAGTTGTACCAGAGAAATCCAAGCGAAGCCCCGATGACCGCTGCAACAAATACCGTTAGCTCACCGGAACCGCGTAAATAAATGATGTTCAGGTAATCGGCATATCGTACATTCCCGCTCACATAACTAATAATTGCCAGAGCAATCATCACTATCATAATATTCCCGATGGCTAATCCGTCAAGTCCGTCTGTTAGATTTACCGCGTTTGAAGTTGCGGTGATAATAAATATTACAACCGGGATATAGAAATATGAAAAATCAAAATTTGTATCTTTTAAAAAAGGTATTGTTGTAAGCGAATTTTTTCCGGCAAACTCCGGCGAGTACCAAATAACAATACCGACGACAAGTCCGATAATTACTTGTCCAAGTAATTTATAGCGGGCAATTAAACCGTTCGGAAGTTTTTTTACTACTTTGAGGTAATCGTCAAGAAAGCCAACTAAACTGAGCCAAACCGTTCCAGCTAGAATTAAAATAATATAAACACTTTTAATATCGCTCCAAAGCAAAACGGGAATTACAATCGACGAAATAATTATTATCCCCCCCATCGTTGGCGTTCCGGCTTTTGACCAATGGTTCTTTGGTCCATCGGCTTTTTTTGCTTCACCAATTTGATTTTTTTGCAGCATTCTAATTATTCGCGGAGCAAAGAGCAATGAAATTAATAACGCCGAAATGGCAGCCAATGCACTACGAAAAGTTAAAAACCTGAAAACATCAAATCCGGGTGGGTTAAACGTTCTATTAATATATTCAAGAAAATAGTAGAGCATTAATTTTGCAACCTTTTTTCTATTTGATTAACAAATTCTTCCATCTTCATTCCACGAGAACCTTTTACAAGTACAACAGAATTTTGCATTGCATATCCTTCAAGGAAACGAGCTAATTTCTCGCGTGACATAAAATGCTTACAAACGATTTTTCGTTCTTGAAGTTTGCTGGCAAGAAATTTCATCCCTTTGCCTAAAAGATAAACTTCATCTATCTTATTTTTTATAATTGATGCCGTCAATGATTCATGTTCTTTTTTAGATTTGGCACCAAGTTCAAACATATCGCCAAGTATTGCAATCTTTTTTGAAAAAAGCGAAATAGCTTTCACAGCATCAAATGCGGCTCTCATCGACTGCGGATTTGCGTTGTAAGTATCATCTACTAATAAAGCATTTTTATAAATCTTTATTTCAAGCCTCTGTTTTACCGGTTTAATTTTTGCGATTCCGTTTAGAATTTCTTTTTTCGTCAATCCCAGTTTTAAGGCGATAACAATAGCGGCGGTTATGTTTTTCGCGTTATGTTCACCTAATAATGGAGAAGTAAATTCAAGGGCGGTTTTTTTGTATTGAATCCGAAGAACCGTTTTTCCTTCCCCGGTATATCCTTTAATTGATGTTTGAATATCCGCTTCCTTAGTAAAACCGAATGAGATATTTTTATATTTGCTAGCAAGCGTTTGCAAACGTGGATCATCAATGTTGATGAAGACCAAACCTTTGTTTTTTTCTGTCTCATCAAATAAAGAAATTTTTTCTTTTTTAACACCTTGAAGATTTTTTAAGTATTCTAAATGCGAAGCACCGATGTTGGTAATCAACGCAAAATCCGGTTGAAGAATTTTTGAAGTGTATGCAATTTCTCCAAAATGGTTCGTTCCCGTTTCGGCAATAAGAATTTGATGTCTTCCATTGCAAGAAAAAATCGTCAATGGTACACCAATGTGATTATTGTTGTTACGAACTGTAGCCTGAACTTTATACCTTTCAGAAAGTAGAACCGAGAGAATTTCTTTTGTAGTTGTTTTACCGTTACTTCCTGTAATGCCAATTACTTTAACCGATAATTTTTTTCTCCAGGTGTTTGCTAAATCGCCCAACGCCTGAACAGTGTTTTCTACAGTGACAATTGTTCCGTCAAGTCGTGCAAATTTTTTCAATTCCCTTTCATCAATGATAACTGCGTTCGCACCTTTAGCCAAAGCCTCCTTAACAAAATCATGCCCGTTAAATTTTTCACCTTTGATTGCTATGAAAATTGAATTTGGTTTTATATTCCTAGAATCAATAGTAACATGAGCGGCAGATTTATAACCGTCAGGATTATAAATTGATGCTGTAGGCAAATTGAATAAATCTTTTAATGTAATTTTTATTTGCTTCATAATTCTTCTTACATGCCCACCAAATATTTTTCAGCAATTTCTTTGTCGGAGAAATGATGCTTAACACCCTGGATTATCTGGTAATTTTCATGCCCCTTTCCGGCAATCAGAACAACAGCGGAATTATCACTTTCCATAATTGCTTTTTTTATTGCGGTTTCTCTATCCAAAATAATTTCATAATTATTTTTTGTAATACCTTTTTCGATATCAGAAATAATTGCTGCGGGATTTTCATTTCTCGGGTTGTCATTCGTAATGATTACCGTATCACTTAACTCAGTTGCTATTCTTCCCATTTCCGGACGTTTTGTAGCATCTCGATTTCCTCCACATCCAAAAACCGTTACCAACTTATTTTCTGCCGACATCACTTTTCTCAAATTGATGATTGCTTTTTCAAGGCTATCGGCTGTGTGTGAATAATCAACGACCGCTTTTTTTGTTCTTCCCGAAACTATTTCAAATCTTCCCGGCACGAGGGGCACGGTTTTAATTCCAGCAAGAATTTGCTCCACAGAAATTCCGCCAACAAAAGCTGCAACAAAAGCGGAGGCAGCATTGTAAGCATTAAATTCGCCTATTAACGGAGTTTCAATTTTATATTCTTTGTCATTGTTAAATAAAGAAAACTTTGTCCCGGAAAGACCGAACGAGATATTTGCAATTCTAAAATCAGAATTTTTATTTGTTCCGTAAGTAATAATTTTTGCTTTACAATCTGTCACCAAATCTCTATAATGATCATCATCGCAATTAATAACCGCAAAAGCATTAGCGGATAACCCGTCAAATAATTTTTTCTTTGCATTTAAATAGTTTTCAAAATTGCTGTGAAAATCAAGATGATCTGACGTAATATTTGAAAAGATCGCGACATTAAAAGGGATTCCATGTACTCTTTCAAGTTCCAGCGAATGAGAAGAAATTTCCATAACCACCGAAGTACATTGTTCTGCAATCATCGTAAAAAACAATTCATGCAAGTCGGAAGATTCCGGTGTTGTCATGCTCGATTCAACAATTTTATCGCCGATAATATTCGCTATCGTGCCGATAAGTCCCGTTTTCTTTCCCGCCTTTTCTAAAATATTTTTAAGCAAATACGTTGTAGTGGTTTTTCCGTTAGTACCGGTTATAGCGTAAGAAAAGAGATGCGAAGGAGCTTCTTTATAAAATGCGTTTGATAATTCTGCAAGAGCCACCCGCGAATTAGAAACAAGGATTCGTCCGATTTTTTTTAAATGAAAATAATTTTCCGGAATAGCGTTGTTATCTTCTATAACTACGGCAATCGCTCCGTTATTTATTGCGTCAGTGATAAATTTATGTCCATCATTACTAAAGCCTTTAATAGCAACAAATATCGCGTTTGTTTTAACATGGCGCGAATCGTAGTAGATGCCGCTTACATCTTTCCGCTGTACCTCACCGGTAACTTGAATTGCGTGTACACTATTTAAAAGTTGAGTTAATTCCATTAGTAAAACGTTATTCCGTTTGTTTCGTCTTGTGCTGTTAATTTACAGAGCATTCCTTTTTTGATTGACGCTCCTGCAAGAATTCCTTGAGAAATAATCTTACCGCTTCCGGTAATTTCACATTTCACTTTAAACCGGGAAAGAATTTTAATTGCTTCACGAAGTGATTTTCCTTCAAGGTTTGGCATCACTTTTTTTGAGAAATCTATTTCGCCGATATTTGGTAGAGCAGCTCCGGCTGAAGCAAAAACCAGTTCGGGTTTGTTGTTCGCATTCACGGCAAAGGACGTGTGTGTTTCTTCTTTTTGTCCTGGTTGTTGATTGATCAACTCAGGAGAAAGTGAAACTATTTTTGAAGCAACTTCATGAAAAACCGGAGCAGCTACATCACCACCGTAAATACTATTTTGCTTTGGCGCATTAACCAAAACAAAAATTAAAAATTTTGGATTTTCCGCTGGAAAAAATCCAATGAAAGAAGCGTTATAATTTTGAGTTGAATATTTTCCACCAATTAATTGCCGTGAAGTTCCGGTTTTTCCGCCGGCAGTACAGTAAGTGAGCTTTGCTTTCTTCCCGGTACCGTCTTCAATTGCAGCTACAAATAAATGCTTCATTAACTCTGAAGTTTCATTCTTAATCACTTGTCTTACAAACTTTGGCTGAAATGTTGAAACTACTTTTCCTTCGTTCGTTACAATCTTTTCAACTATTTGCGGCTGAAACAACTTTCCTCCATTGATAATTGCCGAATAAGCCGCGGTTAACTGGATCGGTGTAACAGCCACTTCATAACCAAACGAAAGAGAGGATTTTGTATAATCAGTCCAATTTTCGGGATTCTTCAAATTTCCTTTTGCCTCACCCGGCAAAGGAATAGCAGTATAATTTCCTATTCCAAAGTCACGGAGATAAAGATAGAAAGATTGCGAGTCGATCCGTTGGGAAAGTTTTGACATTCCAATATTACTCGACCTTACAAAAACATCCTGCACGGTCATCCAACCGGAATTATGTGAATCTCTGATTGTAATATTTTTAAATTTATAACTTCCGTTTTCACCAAACACCTTATCCTCAGGTGAACAGACTTTTTTATCTAATAATGCCGATAATGAAATTGCTTTGAATGTTGATCCCGGCTCATACATATCTGCAATAACTCTGTTTCTTTTAACCGAATCGTCACATGTATTATAAAAATTGGGATTGTAATCGCTGCTGTTTGCGAGGGCAAGAATTTTCCCGTTTGTAGGGTCCATGATAATTCCGATCGCACTTTCAGCCGCATTATCAACTGCTGCTTTTTTGATCGCGCTTTCTAAAATTGTTTGATACGTTTTATTGATCGTCAAATAAATTGAATTCCCCGGAGCGGGTGGATTTAATGATTCCTCTACCACCGTTATCATTTCGCCGCGAGCATCCTTCAAAATAATACGGCTGCCGTCAACTCCCTTCAATTCATCGTTGAAATATTTTTCAATTCCATCAGCACCGACTAACGAAGCGTTTACATATCCCAAGATATGAGATGCAAAATTGTCATACTGATAAACGCGAGATGGGTCATCCTCAAATTTTAATCCATTGATCCTTAATTTTTTTAACGCTTCAGCTTTTTCCATGCTTACTTTTTTTGCAATACAAACATTCCTGTGTTTACCGGAATTCATCAAGCCGAGATAGTAGGCGGAAGAATTTCCAAGTTCCGACGAGAAAACTTCCGCAATTTTCTTCTTATCATTTTTTCTTGCAGAGATTACATCAACAAAAAAAGAGACTTCATTCTTATTGAATGAAAGCAACAGTCCATTACAATCATAGATCAATCCGCGTTGCGCTTGAATTGTCTGGGTTCCCTTGTTTTGCACTTCGGCATAAGCACCGTATTCAACATTGTGTAAAATTTGAATGTTATACAACCGGAAAACCAGAGTAAGGAATCCTAAAAAAACAAAAATGACTACAAACAGTAATCGATTATTGTTCATTCACTTCCTCTCCCGCAGTAACAAAATTCTGCAATTCATTTTTCGAAATTGAAACCGAATAGATTGGTGATTTTTTTTCAAGCTGCAATTCTGCCATAGCAATAGGAACGATCCTTTCTTCCGAACTTAAAAATTGCGCATCCGCCAGCAGCTTCGTTTGTTGATTTTGCAATTGTTTTATTTGTTCATTATCCATAACGATTTCTTTTTTCATCGAGTCGATGCGGAGCTTTAATCCTACATAACCCAAAAGCAATAAGATTGAGGTGACAAAAATTATCATCACATGAAGTAACGGGTGATCTTTCTTTCCGCTCATTTCTTTTCTGCAGCTCTTAATTTTGCGCTTCGTGATCTATTATTCAATTGTATTTCTTCCTCACTCGGCAAGATTGGTTTTTTCGTAAGAATTTTTAATCTACTCACTTTATCGCAAGTACAAACCGGAAATCCGGGAGGACAGATACATGACGATTCCTCAAATTTAAAAAGGTCTTTTACAATTCTATCTTCCAACGAATGATATGTTAAAATTACAATGCGACCGCTTGGGAGAAGGAGATCAACTGCTTTTGTAAGAAAAGTTTTCAAAGCTCCCAATTCATCATTTACATAAATGCGCAATGCTTGAAAAATTCTTGCGAGCGTTTTAACCACAAAATATTGCGGCGTTAATTGTTCAATAATTTCAACAAGATCTAACGTTGTTTGGAATTTTTTTGAACTTCTTTGTTCAATAATTGTTTTAGCAATTTTTCTGGAGTTTTTCTCTTCACCGTATTTAAAAAAGATATCCGTTAACTCTTCTTCTTCAAACGTATTAAGTACATCCGCTGCACTGATAGCTAAATTTTTATTCATCCGTAAATCAAGCGGAGCCTCCGCTCGAAACGTAAATCCCTTTTCAACATTATCTAATTGAAAAGAAGAAACACCGAGGTCGGCAAAGATTCCATCGAAACCTTCCACTTGTTCCAATTTTGCAACACTGTCTATTTGGGTAAAATTAAAATTGTACAATTTCACACGTTGATCATTCGCGAATTTTTTTTGGCAAAAGGTGAAAGCGGTTTCATCCACATCTGTAGCCGCTAAAAGAGCGTCATCATTTAGTTGATGCAAGATCGCTTCGGAGTGTCCGGCAAATCCCAAAGTCCCGTCAAAATATTTTCCTGATTTATTGCCGATGAGCATATCAAGCGATTCGTTCAACAATACCGGTTGATGAAGTAGGTCGGTCATTCCAGTCTCATAACTTGAGAAGCAATTTGTTCAAATGTTTCCGTAGAAGAAGAAATGTACTCACTATACGTTTTGGGATCCCACAATTCTATTTTTTTAAGCGCTCCAAGAATGAGAACTTCATTTTTAATCCCGGCATAATCTAAAAGGGGTTGCGTAATTAAAATTCTTGATTGAGCATCCATCGTGTCTTCCTGAGCATTTTGCAACATCATACGGATAAAGCGTGCTTCCCTTTGATCAAAGAAGTTAAGTTTTAACAGTCTCTCTTCTATTAATTTCCATTGATCTTTCGGGTAAATTTCGATACACTTATCTATTCCCAAAGTTAATACAAAAGAATTTTCAGCCTCCGGGGAAACATTTTTCCGTAAACGTGCCGGGATACTTAATCTTCCTTTATTATCAATCGAATGTAAAAACTGTCCTTTAAGCAACTTAACTCTTCCTTTATATTTGGATTTTTCAACCACTTTCTCCCACTACCTCCCAAAATAAGTGATTTTTTTCGGCAAAGTCAAGAAAAATCTTTAAAAAAGAGCAAGTTTTTTTTAGTATAACTTATTTATTTTTAGGCGTTTAGCGGAATATCGGGAGAGTAACTCATTATAAACTATAGGAATATGGAAATCGACTTAAAGTCGGTTGTTAAAGGAAGAGGAAAATAGGAATTTTCTCCCACCTTCTCATTTAATTTTTTGGAGCACGCAAATGTAAAATCCATCGAATCCGTCAACAGCAGGAGAAATTTTTCTTTCATCGATAAGTTTGAACTTCTGACGGTTGCTTTCAGATGAAAAAAATCTTTCTATCTGTCCTTCATTTTCCGAAGGAAGAATTGAGCAAGTTGAATAAACCATTTTGCCGTTCAGTTTTAGCATTGAAGAATAATCTTCTAAAATTTTTTGTTGCAACACTTTCAGTTCGGCAATTCTCTGAAGAGACAATTTCCATTTTGCATCGGGATTCCTTCTTAAAACCCCAAGCCCGGAGCAAGGAACATCAAGTAATAAACGGTCGGCGCTTTCGGCAAGGCGCTTAATTACTTTTGAAGAAGTTATCGTCCGGGTTTCGATAATATCAATACCATTCCTCTTTGCGCGTTTTTTAAGTTCGGTAAGTTTCCATTCTTCCGTATCAAGAGCGAGGACTTTCCCTTTGTTTTTCATAAGCGAAGCGATATGAAGAGATTTCCCACCGGCTCCGGCACATGCATCAATAACACGCATTCCCGGTTTGACGTCTAAATAATTTGCAACAAGTTGAGAAGATGCGTCTTGCAGTTCAAAGTATCCTTCTTGAAAATACGAAGTTTTAAAAAGATTCTGCCTCTGCTCCACCAACAAAGCATCGTTTGTAAAATCAAGGGGAAAAGTTTGTATTCCGATCTCTAAAAATTTTTCTACCAGCTTTTCCTTAGAAATTTTCAAAGTATTAGCGCGAAGAATAACCGGAGCCTCTTTATTTAATGCAGCAAGTTCAGAATCCCAACGGCTCCCTAATTCTCTTTCTCCCAATTCATCAAGCCAATCGGGAATTGATTCCTTAACTTTTCTTTCTCTTAGTTTATCGCTTTTTTCATTTGATATTTTATTTCTATCAATAGAAACAAACTCTTCCCATTCCGGAAGATCAATATTCTTCCAAATGAGATATCCGGCAAAAAGTTTCCAGAGATAATCGCTGTTTTCTTCAGCAGTAATGCCCATCATCTCGTTTAACATGCGCCAAGAGCGGACTATTGAGTAAGTTGTTTCTGCAATAAATTTGCGGTCGCGGCTTCCCCATTTTTTATTTGATTTTAAAGATTGTTCAATAACTTTATCGGCAAATCTTTTTTTGAAAAATATTTGATCGAGGTTGAAAATAATTCCTTCGCAAATATTTCGATGTAATTTTGTCATATATCCTTCTTTTCTTCAAAACGAACTTGTAACTTTCCACTTTCAACTGCCTCCAGCTTTGCCGCTTAAACTTCTTTTCTTCCGTTGGAATAAGTAGCAAAATATTATTTACATTTGTCATGTAATTTAATTAAAAAAATCAACCGTTTTATGTTTCAAAGTACTGCAAAAAAATTAAGAGAGTTATTCGGGATATTAACTTCCGATATTTCAGCGAAAGAAATCAGGCAATTGGTTACTAAAGATGCCGCCAGCTATCTTTCTTTTTATTCCAAATATGCCGAAGAAGCTTCTTCCAAAAGTAAGCCGATACGATATTTAAAATTAGCTAAAAATCTTTTTATAGCTTTTTTACTAAAGCTTAATCCGGCAAGAAGATTTATTTATTTAGTTATTCTTTTTCTTTTTTTGTGGGGATGGCAAAACGATATTTGGTTTTATGTGTTATCCGGATTCGTTGGAATAAATATTTTGTTGGCATTTGAATTGGCTGACAAACTTATTATGCGGAACGAATTGGAAGTTGCCCGGGATGTCCAGATTAGTGCCCTACCGCAAGAACCACCGGAAAATGAATTTTACGACATCGCTTTTTTTTATGAAACTGCACAAGAAGTGGGCGGTGATTATTTAGACTTTTCAAGCGATGAAAAAACTCACCGGCTACAGCATATTATTATTGGCGATGTTTCCGGCAAGGGACTTGGAGCCGCTTTATATATGCTTCAAATAAAGGCAGCGTTTCAAGTTCTGGGCAAAATTTTTCATACTCCTAAACAAATTCTTTCGCAACTTAACTCCGAATTATATAAAAAAATTAAGATTGGAAATTTCTTTACTGCATCAGTGCTCTCTCTAGACGAGCAAGGGAATTTTACTTTTGCGAGAGCCGGGCATCTGCCTCTTTACAAATACACACGCAGCTCAAATAGTTTTGAATTTTTCCAGCCAAAGGGAATTGGAACCGGATTAACAGATCAATCCACTTTTAATGAGAACCTGGAAGAACTATTCATCGAATCCAAAAGCGGGGATGTTTTTGTCCTGTTTACCGATGGGTTAATAGAAAGCAGAAACACATACGAGTCAGAATTTGGTGAACCAAAATTAAAAAATACTATCATAAAATATTCACACCTTTCAAGCAAAGAGATTAAAGACGGCTTGCTGAAAGAATTGAAGAAGTTTATCGGCGAGAATAGTATTTTTGATGACGCTACGGTTATCGTTTTAAAGAGAAAATAATCTCACGGGTTAATCCTTTTCTTTTGGTTTGGTTTTTCTCATAATTGTCATTAGTTTACTTTACGTAAACATTAATCTTTCACCTTTCATCATTTTCATCCCGCAGAACCTGCTTCATAAGGCGAGAATGCTGATTTATAAAGAAATTTCTATGAACAAAAGTTATCATTCATTTCACATTCCCGTAATGGGAACGGGCTATTCAATCGATACACCGATCCGTGTTGCCCACTATGGTATTTCATCAGTCATTTCAATTGTAGATGATCTCCTTATCGAAAGGATTAGAAAACACTACTGCGAAAAATTCAACTTTCCATATCATCCTATCATGCGCTTTGAACCCGATGGACGGGCTAAAAGAATAAGCGCCTATTTAGATGTTGTGTCTAAAATCGTTCAACAAAAAATTGAAGAGATTAAAAGTCAACCTTTCTTTGAGCATAACGAAAAGAGTAAATATTTTGAGCTGCTTCCGGAGAGCAGTCCGTTAAAAACGGCTTATGCAAAACTTTTAAAAATGAAAGACGATTTTGAACGGATCAATTTTGCCGATGAGCTTACCAAATTAATTCATCCCGGCGCTATTGACGTGAACATTATGGCTAAGCTTGATAAAACAAATTACGATAAAAAAGGAGAACTGCTTAGCGAAGAATTTAGCGATGCAAAAGCGGCGCTGAGAGGTTTCGCTAATAGTAATTTAAATTCTTCAGTAGTTTTTTCCGCAGGATTTAACCGCGGATTATACGGATACATTTCAAAATTCCAAGATTTTTACCGGGATAAAACCGGCGATTTGAAAAAGAAGATCACTATTAAAGTTAGCGATTTTCGTTCCGCTTTAATTCAAGGAAAATTTTTAGCTTCTAAAGGTCTTGAAATAAGTGAGTTTAGAATTGAATCGGGACTTAACTGTGGTGGACACGCGTTTGCATCGCAAGGATATTTACTTCCGTCAATTTTAAAAGAATTCCGCGAGAAGAAAGAACTTTTAACTACACAACTGCAACCCATTGTTCAAAGTTTTTATGAAAAAGTCGGATTGGAATATCCTGAAAAAGCTAAACAGAACGAACCGCTTATTACGGTACAAGGCGGTGTAGGAACAGATGGTGAAGCTAAAAGATTACTTGAAGATTTCGGCTGCGATTCGGTCGGTTGGGGAAGTCCGTTTTTATTGGTTCCCGAAGCAACTTGTGTTGATGTTGATACTCTTGAATTATTAAAAACCGCAAAGAAAGACGATCTTTATTTAAGCAATGCCTCTCCTCTTGGTGTGCCGTTTAATAATCTCCGGAATACCGGTTCGGAAGTTTGGACGAAAGAAAAATCTACGCAAGCAAAACCGGGTTCATCATGTCCGAAAGGTTTTCTTGTTTCAAACAAACAATTTACCGAAAAGCCGATCTGCACAGCCTCAACAGAATTCCTTGTAAAGAAATACGATTCGATTACTTCTTCAGAAATTTCTTATTCTGAAAAAGACGAACTTAAAGAAAGGGCTGCTGAAAAAGTTTGCTTGTGCGTTCATCTCGGAAACAGCGCTCTGCTTGCTCTCGGAATTCAAAAGAAAGGACTGGCTCCTCAAGCCATTTGCCCGGGACCAAATATTGTTTGGTGGAACAAAGAATACACTTTAAAAGAAATGATTGATCATATTTATGGTAGGGGCGAATCGCTTGTCTCTAAAGAACGTCCCCACATGTATTGCCAGGAAGTTGAATTGTATGTTAATTATTTTGAGAATCTCTTAAAGACAACGGAACTTAACGAAGCCGGAATAACATATCTCAAAACATTCAAAGAGAATCTTGAATCGGGAATGGACTATATTCTTGAACTATCTTCAGCGAAGCCTTACAAAAATGAAAATCTCAAATCAATCCCCTCTTTCATTGCCGAACAGAGAAAAAAATTAGACATCATGTTTGCACAGAAATTAGCTGCGTAGGTTTGCCTACACAGCTAATTAAATAAAGAGACAACCAAAGTAGAACCGAAATTGTATCTCTTATAAATTTTTCTGCTAGAAGATTTCACAATCCATTTTAATTCTACGAACATTTAACGAGTATATTAATCTGCTTCGTCACTTTCACCTTTCGTTTCATTATCAAAGATTTGGTATTGCTCCTTAGTTAATGTCGGAAGCTTTTTTGTAAAGGCTACAATTGCCCATATCATATCGTCTGTATGTGTTGGTCCAAATGCAGGCATCCCTGTCATTTTTAAACCATTTTTAGTTATCCAAAAAAGTTGTTGAGGAGTCCAATCTCCAACAACTTTAGAAAGCATTGGTGGATTGGGATAAAGCCCTTTTGCAAATTCACTCTGTTCTCTACCCGGACCGCCATGGCATCCGACGCACATTTCTCTATAATGCACGAAACCCATTCTTACCAAAGATGAATCAGAAAGATTCGGTGCTTTAAGATCATTTGCATGAGACTTAATAGAATTGTCCATTACAGCATTCATCATCCATTGAGTTATCTGGTTGTGATGATCCATTGCGCTTACATTATAAATTCCTGAATAAATAAAAACAAGACTCGCTGCAACCAGAACTGCAACCACTATCAATATCCTTAAAAAATATTTCATGGTTTTTCCTTTCATTCTTTTATTATTATAAATTACTCTCCAAGTCGCCATATTACACCGGCAGAAGCTAACAGACCGGGAGAAAATTTTGTCAATCCAGCACCGCCAATAAGGGTAAGAGTTAGTTTAGAACTAAGCTGATAATTCAATCCGAGAGATAACTGCTGTGGAGCGGCATAACCGGAAACAATTTCTGTGTAGCCTTGATAGTAGAGCAGAAGCGATGAGTTGCCATCATTAAAAAATTTGCCTAAACCGAATCCATAGGTAAAAGGATTATTGTAAGTAAATCCGCTTGGATCACCGATGTTAAGGTATCCCAAGTCTGCAATTGCGATATATGAATCAAAACCTTTGCGAAGTGTTACAGAAGCGCCATAATCAAATTTACCGGTACCAATATTGGTCATTCCACTAGCAGTAGGAAATTTAATTTGATAATTGATCAATGCAGTAAAACTATTTTCATAGTTGGAATAAAATTGATAATTACCCGTAAGATACATATCACCAAGTCCGATATTTGAGTTCATAGAAGATGAAGAGCCGGACATAGAAGTAGAATTGCTTCCACCGTTGCCCATCATCCCTCCTGTGTTTGTGCCGGAAGAATTACTGCCCATTACGTTATTGCTGTTGGAAGAATTACCTCCAATCGGTAGCATCATTCCACCTGATTGACTGAGGGGATTGTTATTGCTAAAAATAATCGGTACGGTAACATTCATGCTGAAATATTCTGTTTGATAACGCAGCCCACCGTAAAACGAAAAGCGTTTGCTATAATTGTTGAAATAATAATTTCCGCCGGAGTATTGAAGGCCGGTCGAAACCGACCAGCCTTCTTGAGCAAAAGTTACTCCACTAAAAAGAAGCGCGGAAAAAATTAACAGAACCGTGCTATTAATTTTCTGCTGCATTTAATTGACCTTATTTCTTCATTGAACTTGGGAGTTCTTGAATTTTACCAAGCATGTTGTCATAATCTTTCATCATGGTTTTCATGTCATCGGTCATGCCTTTCATATGTTCTTTCATATCTTGGTTCTCCATCATTTTCTTATCACCCATTATGGTGTTCATTTGATCGAGCATGTTTTTCATGTTCTTTGACATAGCGTTCATGTTTTGCATCATACCGGTCATTTGAGAACCCATTCCCATTTGATCTTTTTGGTTCTGCATCATGGAGAGCATTTTACCGCTCTTATCCATGAGTTGATTCATGTGAGACATCATGTTCTGCATGTCACCCATTTTCGCCCCCATATTTTGCATATTCTGCATTTGAGAACCGGTTCCCATATTGTTACCGCTTCCATGTTGATTCTGGGCGGATACCGTGATGCTGAAAATCAATATTACTGAAAGCATCATAGCTGTTTTAGCTAATGATTTAATCGAGTTCATTGTGTTGTTTCTTTATAAATTATTTATGGTATTACTTTACCTTGAAACCGTTTTCTTTTAGATTTTTTTTAGCTCCGGAAAGTGTTACTTCTTTCAAAGTCATTTTACAAAGCGGGCATTTACCGGAGGCGTCAGAAATAACATTCCAATCCATCGGGCATTGAAATACTTTTCCGTCTTTGTTTTTATCAATCGCTTTCAAGTCGATCGTTCCTTCACGCACGATGGAAACACTCGACGCACTCTTTTGCTTCTGCATTTTTCCGTCTTTGTGCATATCGTGCTTCATATCCATTTTCTTTGTTGAATCACCCGACACCGCATTCATTGCTACCACATCTTTTTCCATTCCATCACCGCAGCATGATTTATGCTCTTGTGCAGACAAGTTTGATAGACTAAAAAAAGTTAATCCTGCCGCCATTAAAGAAACAGCAAGAATATTTCGAGATTTTTGTGTGTTCATATTGAACTCCTTTTTGTTGATTGTTGGTTGTTATACTTTAAAAACATTTTACATTCCCATTCCGTTCATTTCATCGGAAGAAGATTTTTTTTGATTTGTTCCCTCATGTTGATTTCCGGTTGGTAAACCGGTTTTAAGTTGACTTTCGGAATCAATCAAAAAGCCTCCGGTCGCAGCAATTTCATCACCTTCATTTAAACCGGAAAGGATTTGATATTTATCTCCGAACCGATTACCGATTTGGACACTGCGTGCTTCGAACATTCCATCACCGGTTTTAACCCAAACCACTGTTCTTTGACCCGCGATAATAACAGCATCTGCAGGAACAAGCAGTCCTTGTCCACCGGAAGCGCTGAATATTGTTTCGCCGTACATCTGCGGTTTTAACTTTCCGCCGTTACTTGAAAATTCGCTGCTGACTTTTACTGTTCTTGTTTGTGCATTAACTACCGGATAAATAAAAGTTACTCTGCCATTAAATTCTTGACCGGGATAAGCACGTAAGTGCAGTTTTACAGGACTTCCAATTTTTACATTTGATAAATCGTTCTCATACACTTCAGCAATATTCCAAAGAGTGGAAAGTTCGGCAACGTCATATATAGCTGTACCTTCATTTACGTATGCTCCTTCCTGAACTTTCTTTTCTATCACCGTTCCGCTAATTGGTGAAAAGTATGTTAGCGTTATTTTAATTTCTTTGCTTTGTTCAAGTGTTTGAATCTGTTGCGCCGTCAATCCAAAGAGTTCCAATTTCATCTTTGCCGCAGAAACGAGCGAAGAATGGGTTGTCCGGTTAGCCAGTGCAATCAAATATTCATTCTGTGCTTGCACTAAATCAGGACTGTAAATTTCAAACAGCGCCTGACCTTTTTTAATATAGTCACCGGTTTTATCAACAAAGAGCTTTTCAATTCTTCCGTTGAATCGCGCTGAAATTGTTTTGCGGTTGTTCTCAACAAAATCCAGGTAGCTGTAGGCGGTAATTTGTTCTTGAAGATTTTCTTTCTTCACAACAACAGTCGAAACATTTGCGAGAGCTTGTTTTCTGCTGCTGAGTGTAATCATGTTCGTCATATCTTTATCGGTCGTAGGTTCTTCTTTTTCATCTACAACTTTTTTGATAAGATCCATTCCGCAGATCGGGCAAGCGCCGGGTCTATCAGCATGAATTTGCGGATGCATTGGACACGTCCAATAATCTTTCTCTTTTGCTAAAGTTTGCTCATTTTTTCCTTTTGTTGAACAACCTATAAAGAGAACCATCAATAACATCATTATGTATAATGGTTGATGGATGATGGTTGATGTAAAAAAATTTTTAATCGTTTTCATATTATTTCTTCTTCTTATTTTCTTGTGAGGTTAATTTTATTGATGTAAAGATTTTACAAAATTGATCTGATTCCTCTAATAAAATCTTTACCTGAGCTTTTTGCTTTTCATCGGTTAACAACTCATTTAAAATTCTTAACCAAAATTTTGATTCTCTCGCTTCTTTAGAAACAATTCCAATTTTGTGGATAAAATCATCTTTTGATTCAGCAGCTTGTGACTCTTCATAATTCGCTCCGACCGAAGTGGACGACTTCGCTAATTGATATATAATGACTTTGTTCGCAATGGTGTATGGTAAAGTATTAAGAAATTTTAATGTGTTTACTCCGAACAAAAATGTTCTTTGTAACAATTCTTCTGTTTTTGAGTTCATATTTCTTCTCCTAGTCTTTAATTTTTACTACAACTTATGAATTTATCTTTTCATAATCCATCAACCAACTCACCTCATCCTTCATCCATCAAAACTCATCCATCTTCTTTCCAACCATCATTTCAATTTCGGCAAGAGCCATCTGTGTATCAGCTTGCGCCATGTATAGATTCATTTGCTGCATCAATAACATACGGTATGAATCAATTACGGTGGTCACTCCAGTCCTATTATTTTGATACGCCGAAACTTGCGATTCAGCAGCTTTACTAACCATCGGGATAACTTTGTCGGTGTAAAGTTTTGTCAGATCAATTGCTGTGTTATACTTAACCAGAGCATCTTTTAATTGAGAATCCATTTCGCGCTGCATATCGTTCTTTTCAAATTCGATGCTGCTTATACCGGCATTCAACTCTTCTTCTTTTGCTTTGTATTTATTTATAGACCAGGGCGCAAAAGGAAGATTGATAGAGAACATCAGCGAATACATGGTTTCCGTTTTCGGATCGAGCATAGACAGATCACTTTTAGATGTTAAGATCATTCCTCGGGGCATTCTCATCAACATTCCCTGAACCATCAAGTCGGGAATAAGTTCGCGATTATTTGCATCGATCATCGCCTTATTCATCTCAATCATGCGATCCATTTTTTTAAGTGAAGGATTGAAAGAGCCGAGTAGTTCTTCCAAATTAGATTGAGAAGCTGAAAGAGTATTTGTCGGGAAATCGGTAACCGCAGAAACTTCTTTTGAGTCGAGATTTCGACCAAGCAGTTTATTTAGTTTGTAAGTCTCCGACTCTTTTTGTTTTTCCAGAATGAGAACCTGAGTTTCATCCGAAGCGATCTCACTCTGAAGTGTCAACACATCTGCCTGATTGATCTTGTTTGTGTAATACGATGATTCAACTGATTTTATTACATCGTTTATAAGAGCAATGTTTTTCCTTTGAACTTCGATCTTTCTATCGATCAGCCAAAGTGAGTAGTACGACATTTTCACTTGAGCAATAAGATTAATTTTATAAACCTCATAATTGTTCCCTTCAACCAAAGTATTTTTTCTCTCAACCTCAGCCATCGCATTTAACTTTCCACCAAGCGGAAACATTTGCGAAAGCCCAAAATTGTTTGAACCGGATTGATTCAGAATATCAATTGAATTTGTCGGCACTTGAGAAAACTCAACAGAAAGATTCGGCGCCGGAAGAGTGTTGATAGATTCCGTTCGCTTTTCCGATGCGGCTATTTTATATTGAAGTGATTTCAACTGCGGATTGTTTCTAATTGCTTCAGCTACCAAAGAATCAACTGACTGAGCCTTTGCCTCAATCATCAAAAGCAAAAGAAGAATTATCATAACTTTGGAAATAAACAGATTGATAATCTGTTTTACATTTTCCATCAACCATTTTACATTTTCCATATTAATCTCCTTCCTTCATCCAATCTGCCATTTTGGAAATCTCAAGCGTACCTTTTTTTAGTGCATGTTCTTTCATAATTGCAAACAGAATTGGGGTAACTATAAGTACATGAATAGCCGAAGTTAAAAGTCCTCCGATCATTGGTGCGGTGAGCGGCTTCATCACGTCTGATCCGGTACCGGTTGCCCACATGATTGGAACAAGTCCAACCATTGCAGTGAAAACCGTCATCAGTTTTGGTCTCAATCTTAAGACTGAACCTTCAACTGTTGCTTCATAAATATCAGCAACCGTTATTGCTCCTCTTTTCCCTTTTTGATGATCTCGAATTCTTTTATCTAAAGCTTCATGGAGATAAATCACCATTACCACACCGGTTTCAACCGCAATTCCGTAAAGCGCAATAAATCCTACCCAAACGGCAACTGAGAAATTATAACCAAGAATATAAATCATATACATCCCGCCGATAAGTGCAAAGGGAACCGACAGCATGACAACTCCGGCTTCTACATAATTTTTTAGTGTCATGTAAAGAAGCAGGTAGATGACAATAAAGACAATCGGCATAATTATCTCGATGGTTTGCTGCGCTCTTACTTTGCTTTCATACTGTCCGCTCCAGGTATAAGAATAACCCGGAGGAAGTTTTAATCCATCTTCGATAACCTTTTTTGCATCAACCATTACACTCCCCATGTCGCGTCCGCGTGTATTCATAAAGACGATTGATCGTAACATTCCATCTTCGCTGCTTATCATCGGTGGACCGGTGACTAAGTTGATATCGGCTAATTCGGCTAGTGGCAAATACGTAACGGCATTTTGATTTACGCTGGTAAGCGAAAAATCATTTTGTGAAGTTGATGCTTGCGGTACAACGCTTGCCTGATTTGAACTTCCCATCGAAGACATTCCACCTGAGTTTCCTTTATTCGTTCCACCGCTCATCGAACTTGAGGAAGACTGAGCAGCCATTGGATTTGATAATGCAACAGGAACGATTAAACTTTTCAATTCTTCAATATTATCGCGGTAATCTTTTTGATAACGCATTCTGATCGGGAAACGCATTCTTCCTTCAATAACAACACCAAGATTTTGCCCGCCAATTGCCGTTTCAATAATATCTTGAAGATCGCTGATGTTTACTCCGTACCGGGCGGCTATCCCGCGCTTAATATTTATATCGAGGTAGTAACCGTTCTGCACTCTTTCGGCAACGACATCTGCAGCACCACTAACTTTCTTTAAAAGTTTTTCTGCTTTGATGGCGTATGCCTCAAGTGTATCCAAATTTGGTCCGAATATTTTAAAACCAATATCTGTCCGAACTCCGGTTGCAAGCATATTTATTCTGTTGATAATTGGTTGAGTCCAACCGTTACGCACACCGGGAATTTGCAATTTTGCATCGAGCTCGGCAACAATATCTTGCTTAGTGATGCCGGGTCTCCATTCACTTTTTGGTTTAAGTAGAATGATCGTTTCTATCATACTAAGCGGCGCATTATCGGTTGCGGTTTCAGCCCGCCCGGTTTTTCCGAGTACATGATGAACTTCAGGAACTGATTTAATGATCTTATCTTGTTCCTGTAAAATTCTATTTACTTCCGTGATTGATGCACCGGGAAGCGTTACCGGCATATAAAGAATTGATCCTTCATCAAGCGGCGGCATGAATTCGCTTCCGGTCTTTAAAATCATTGGAATTGTGATAAGCAGCGCGATTACATTCAATGCGATAGTAATTTTCCGGTGTTTCAACACCCAATGAATGACCGGCTCGTAGAGACGAATGAAAAAGCGAGTGGTTGGATTTTTATCTTCAGGTTTGAACTTGCCGCGCATTAACATCGTCATCAAAACCGGGATAAGTGAAATAACTACTATCGCAGAACCAAGCATCGCAAATGATTTTGTGTAAGCAAGCGGATGAAATAATTTTCCCTCTTGCCCGGTTAACATAAATACCGGAAGAAAAGAAACAAGAATGATTAATTCAGAAAAGAAGATTGCTCTACCGACCTGTTTCGCCGAATCAATTGAAATGCGTTTATACTCTTCCGGCGTTAGCTGTCCTTTCTCCTCGATTGCTTTTGCTAAATTTCTGTAGGCATTTTCCACCAGCACAATGGAAGAATCGACTATTACTCCAACGGCTAAAATAATTCCTCCAAGCGACATGATGTTGGAAGAAATTCCGAATAAATACATGAGAATAAAAGCGATAAGAATTGCTATCGGCAGTTCAATTAAAATCCTTACAATACTTCTAAAGTGAAGAAGGAAAATCATCACCATAATTGAAACAGTAATTGAAGCTTCTATTAATGCCCGCTCTAAAGTTCCAACGGCTTCTTTAATTAATGTACTTCTATCATAGGAAGTTGCGATTTCAATTCCCGGTGGAAGACCTGGAGAAATTTCTTTAATTTTTTGCTTAACGCGCTCGATTACTTTTTGAGCATTCTCGCCGGTTCTCATAACTACAATTCCACCGACAGCTTCTCCTTCCCCATTCTTATCCAGCGCACCGCGTCTGATATCTCCACCCAATGCAACCGTGGCAACATTTTTAACAAGGATCGGAATTCCATTCGGAGATGTTTTTATAACGGTGTTCTCGATATCATCTTTTGATTTAATGTACCCTTGACCGCGAACAAAATACTCGGCATCGCTTACTTCCAAAATTTTTCCACCGACTTCATTATTGCTTCTTTGAATGGCATTTACTACTTCAGAGACCGTTAAATTATAAGCACGGAGATCCGTCGGATTCACATCAACTTGATATTGTTTAACATAACCTCCAATGCTCGCAACTTCGGCAACACCGTCAACAGAAGAGAGCTTGTAACGAATATACCAATCTTGTATTGATCGAAGCGTTCCTAAATCATATCCTTTGCCTTCAACTGTGTACCAATAAATGTGACCGACACCGGTTCCATCGGGACCAAGTGTGGGGACAACACCGGCAGGCAACTGCGCTTGAATCGTATTCATCCTTTCGAGTACACGCGTTCGAGCAAAATAGGTATCAACACCATCTTTAAAAACCACAAACACGAACGACATGCCGAACATTGAATTTGCCCGTACGGCTTTTACATCCGGCAATCCTTGTAAACCGGAGACAATCGGGTATGTAACTTGGTCTTCAATTATTTCGGGCGACCGTCCCATCCATTCCGTAAAAACGATAACCTGGTTTTCGGAAAGATCGGGAATCGCATCCACGGGAAGATTGATCACGCTATAAATTCCGGCGGCAATAATTATTAGGTAAATAAGAATTACCAGAAATCTATTCTGTGAAGACCATTCAATTATTTTTTCAATCATTATAAAACTCCAGATTCAGTTAAATCAATTTCATTGATGATAAAACCGGAAAGCGGTAAAACCAATCAACATAAAAGCAAAAAGCATTTAAAAAGAAATTGTGATTCCTACATCATAGACATAGGAATACAACACAAAGAATTTGGAGAGATCAAATCCTGAAGTTGTGGGCGGAAAGAAAGAGTTTTGTGGTTGTTTTTATTGGTGGTGAAGAACCGGAAAAAAAATCCGAACAGAAGGAAGTTACATACTCCTCTTCTTGATTAGAAAAAGAGACCAAATCAATATGAACATATTTAACAGTTGATTCTAGTTGATTTAAAAGATATTCATCGGTTCCGGCAATTGTGCCAAGAACTGCCTGGCAGCATTTGTGAGGAATTTTAGAAAAAGATAATTCACGGGAACCGGATTCTTCGTTTGAACAGACTTTATCGTTATCGCTTGGCGCTTCACACATTCCGCATCCGGAAAAGGAAGTCTCTTTCATCATATTACAGTAGTGTAAAGAAAGCGTAAACCCGGTATTGATTATAAAAAATAATCCGGTTAGTGAAATGAGTAGTATGTTCTTTAAAAGTTTTGTCATCGCTTTGGCAAATATCAACGCCTTTATACTGAAAGTCAAGTTAAAAAATTTCTCAACGTAAATTTATCTCTTTTGGCTTTGTACATCTTATACTTTTTTCATCCATTGTTTCATAATTTTAATGGGAATGCAAAACGAAAAAAGCGAAAATTTGTTGGTTTACTTCCAAAAGTATTTTTATTATTGAAGTGTTTCTAAATAATTATTAGCAATAAATTTAAACAGGAGTCTTCTATGCCTATTTTAAAACCGTACAAAACCATACCTGAGCTCTATGAGTTCTTAACCGAAGAATACGGGGCAACTATGGAAAGACCGGTGTTAAAACATAAAGTAAATAACCAATGGGCGGGAATTACTTATGGTCAGTTTAAAGAAGAAACTGAAAATTTGGCGTATGGACTAAATACTCTCGGCGTAAAACCGGGAGATAAAGTTTCTATTATTGCTGAAAATAGACCGGAATGGGTTTATGCCGATATGGCAATTCTTGGTTTGGGTGCGGTTGATGTTCCCCTGTATCCTTCGCTTACTTCGGAATCAATCGAATTCATATTGAACAATTCGGAGTCAATCGGAGTAATTGTTTCCAATAAATTTCAGTTAAATAAAATTTTGAAAATCAGGAATAACTGCCGCTTGCTAAAATTTATTCTTGTAATGAATGAGAAGGATGCTCCAAATGAAAATAGTATTTATTCATTAAAATCGATTCAAGAAAAAGGAGTGGAAGCAAAAAAGCAAAATCCACAATTCTTTAAAGAACAGCGTCAACGGATAAAAGAAAATGATATCTGTACGATCATTTATACATCCGGAACAACCGGCGAACCAAAGGGTGTTCTGCTTACACATAAAAATATTGTCTCAAATGTTCTTGATGCGCTAAAAGCATTTCCAATTGGACCGGATGATATCTTTTTATCTTTCTTGCCTCTCTGCCATATTTTTGAAAGAATGGCCGGCTATTACACAGCGTTCTCTTCCGGCGCAATGATCTGTTACGCTTCAAGCATTGAATCTGTTGCCGGTGATCTACTTGAAATTCATCCGACAATAGTAACTAGCGTTCCAAGATTATTTGAAAGGATTTATTCTAAAGTCATCAAGAATATTGAAAGCCAGCCGGCGAAAAAACAAAAAATATTTAATTGGGCAATTGAAACCGGAAAGAAATATCACTCAGCACAAAAAGCCGGTAACCTTCCGATAGGTTTGACACTTCAACATAAAGTAGCAGATACCTTGGTCTTCAAAAAAATAAGAGAAAAAACGGGAGGAAAACTTAGGTTCTTTATTTCCGGTGGCGCAGCTCTCGCACGGGAGCTCGGAGAATTTTTTGAGGCTATAGGAATTATTATCGTTGAAGGATACGGATTAACTGAATCCTCCCCCGTTATTGCCGCAAACCGGGTTGATAGTTACAAATTTGGAACGGTTGGAAAACCATTCCCATCTGTTGAAGTTAAAATTGCCAGCGATGGAGAAATACTAGCTCGCGGAGCTTCAATAATGCAGGGATATTATAAGAATAAAAAAGAAACCGATGAAACCATAATAAACGGATGGCTGCACACCGGCGACATTGGCGTTTTTGATGCTGAAGGATTTTTGATGATTACCGACAGAAAGAAACATCTCTTTAAAACTTCCGGCGGGAAATATATTGCTCCAACGCCAATCGAAAATCTCTTTCTTGCAAGCAAATATATAGACCAGTTTGTCCTTATCGGCGATCGAAGAATGTTCTTGTCCGCTCTAATCGTTCCCGATTATGAAGCCTTAAAAGAATATGCCGACAGCCATAACATTCCCTATAAAACAAACGATGATCTTGTAGATAAAAAAGAGATTTATGATTTAATGGATGAAGAACTTGGCAGATTCCAGAAAAACCTGGCAAACTTTGAACGAATTAGAAAGTTCGCTTTGCTGGATAAACCATTTAGTTTAGAAACGGGTGAACTAACACCGACTTTAAAATTGAAGAGGAAAGTTATTGAAGACCGGTATAAAAATTTAATTGAAGGAATGTATCAAGGATTATAATATCCTTACGAAGTAAGAAGGCAGTTTTGTACTTTCACAAAACTGCCTTTATCTTTTTTATTTTTCGCTTTTAGGATGTTCTATCTTTCCTAAAACATGAATGAGGTCAAGTTCCACACCTTCTTCCGTAAAGAAAGGTTCCCCAAACTTTTTCCCGATCTTGAAACCATAAAATTCAGCACGTGATTCAATAAACTTTAAAAATTCCGGACTGCTGACAAACGTTTCCGGTTCTTTGCTTTTTGGATCAAAAAATTGAGTAACATACGCTCTAACCGCCTTCATCTTTAATTCAAACGTATCGCTGATATCTACGATAAAACTTGGATCAAAGGTATACGTCTGCATATAATAGAATAGTTTTTTAGGGCGATAGGCATGTTGTGATTTTTCTTTGTCGGTGGTCTCAATTTTCAACAAACCCGAAAAGAAATATGCTTGTTTAATCAGTTCACTCGTGTGAATATGATCGGGATGTCTATCATTTTTATAAGGAGCAAAAATAATCTTCGGTTTGTACTTGCGGATTTTTACAATCACTTTCATGAGATTTTCTTTTGAAGCTACTACCTCACCATCAGAAATCTGTAAATTTTCTCTTAAGGCTATTTTTAAAGCAATGGCAGATCGAAAAGCTTCTTTCTGCCTCGTTTCGGCAGACCCACGTGTTCCCAATTCCCCTTTAGTTAAATCAATAATCCCGACCTTCAAACCGTTAGAAGTCAGTTTGGCGATAGTCCCCCCCATAGAAAGTTCGGCATCATCAGGATGCGCTCCAAAAATCAGTACGTCAAGATTCATATTCACTCCCTGATTTCGTTTCACAACTAAAATTATTTATTTGATAACGAATTATACAACTTTCTCTAATTTTTTTGAAATTATTTAATCGATTTCCTAAAAAGTTCAATTAGAAAAGACATTTTTGTATAGAGAAATCTACAGCATTCTACATTTCTGCTTTTTTAATGCATTAATCAGCTAAATATTTCTGGCGTTGAATTTGCTAATAAGATATAAAGCAATAAAAGGTGAAGCCATGAAAAAGACAAACATAATCCCTATCTTCTTACTCCTTCTTTTAGGAATTACTTCATGTGATAAACAAAACATGAATGATTATTACGACAATGTTCCCCCGAACGCACCGACCGGTGTTCAAGTGCTAAATGGAGATAACCGGGTTGATATCTCCTGGGATAATAACCGGGAAAGAGATGTCGCCGGTTATAACGTTTATTATAGCAACGCTTACGATGGCAAATACAAGCTTCTCGGTACCACACAAAGCAATTTTTACATCGATGACGGAGCAAGTAACGGTATTTTAAACTACTATGCTGTTACAGCTTATGATTATAACAATAATGAAAGTGAATTGAGCCCGGATGTTGCTTATGCAACCCCGAGACCCGAAGGTTTTAACCAGAGTATTTTCGACTATAATCAATTCCCTTACAATTCAGGATATAGCTTTACAACTTATTCAGCGGTAGCCTATAATGATTCAATTAATTCTGCCGATTTCTTTTTCGATGTTTACAATGGAACACCCTACCTGGATGTTTACAATGATACCGATATTAAAGATATGGGCGCAACCACCGATATCTATGATATTGCCTTTGCTCCTGAAGGCGGATGGTCATCAACTAAAGATGCCGTTGCCATAGAAGGACATACGTATGTTATCTGGACGTTCGACAATCATTTTGCAAAAGTTCGTGTAAAAACAATCACACGTGATCGAATTGTTTTTGATTGGGCTTTCCAATTAGTCACCGGAAACCCTCAACTTAAAGTAGTAGCAGGTGAAAACCACAAAAGACAACCGTTGCAAAGGCCTAAAAGAAACGGTTGATCATTTTCACGTAAAAATATAACTCCTTAAAATCGAAGAAATGTCAATCTTAATCAGTTAAAGGTTGACATTTCTTTTTTATTTCCAGTATTGTGTGTTTAGTATAAGTCTATAAGATTGATTAATTTTCCCAAAAGTAATGAAGAAATTTTTTATCCATATTAACATTTTCTTTTTTTTGCTGACATTCTCCGCGGTAGAAATTTTTGCGGGGAACCCGGTGATAGAGACACAAAATCAAAAAAAAGAAATTCAGATTTTTTCTGATATCGAAAGGACTTTTTCCTCCGGCAACATTTCTTTGATCTCAGAATATTTTCCATCACAAATTTATTTGAGTCTTTCGAGCGGAGTAAATGGTTTTTACAGCAGTAATCAGGCTTTTTATATCTTACAAGATTTTTTTCAGCTTAATCAACCAATAGCCTTTAAGTATACTCAACGGAGCGAGTCTGAAAGCGGTTTTGCCACAGGAATTTTCACATTCGAAAACAAAAATAAAAAAGGGACCGCACAAGTTTTCATTTCGGTAGAATATTCGGGAGCCAAGTGGAAAATTTCCCTCATAACTATAAAATAGTTTTAAATAAAATAGCAACGTACCTGCACGGGGAAAAGAAGTTATATGTTTTCCTAACAGCAATTTTCTTTGTTGTTTTCGCTATCGGTTTTTTCAGCCCCTCGCTTCTCCAATCAAAAAAAGAAAATTGGAATTTTACACTTCAGAAGAAATTAGAAAATATCCAAAAAACTTCACTTGCACTCTTTGCTGATAAACAATCTTCTGTAATAAAAACGTCGAAGGAGCTTAAGGCTTTATCGGTTGAGAACAAACATTTAACCCCACTTTTGTTTCAGCAGATATTGTGTTCAGGTAAATTTTCGGAGTTTCAAATTTTTCTCATGGATTCGACTAAAACCGAAGTTGCAAGTAATGCCACAATCGGGATAGATGGGAAAGACATTTTCGGTTCAGAAAATAAACTTGGAGTCACATATTTTCATTCTTCCCCTTTACTAACGCTTCTTTATTATGTTGATGAACTAACAATCCGGCACCGGAAATATTTTTTACTGACCACAAAAATTTTAGAAACGAATTATGCTTCGCAAAATATTTCACCGGAGAAGAATTTTTCAACGAAGTTAGAAACTACATTTGAATCTGAAGTTGAAGTATTTTATTCACCTTCAAAAGCAAAATCATTAGACGGGAGATATTTTTCGTTTGATTTGCCGAATAACTATGGTCAAAAAATTGGTCTGGTTACCGTTGCCAAACCTACGCTAAAAGCCGAATTAAAAATATTTAGGGAGAATACAAGTAGAGCCCAATCGCTTTTTATTATTATCGGGGTAATTCTTTTGGGATTTATTTTACGACACGAGACAAGACATCTCAATCAACCGTTGCTAAAATGGATTCTTGTAATTTTATTTTTGGTCTTCTTAAGGTGGCTGCTCTTCGCACTAAATTTTCCGGCGAGTTATTTAACCGGAGAATTGACCAATCCGAATTATTTTTCTTCTGCATTTGGAGAAGGAATAGTAAAATCTCCTTTAGAGTTTTTGATAACCTCGTTTTTTTTCGGGATAATAGTTTTTTTTATTTATTACTCCTCAAAAAAACGGATGGATACTTTTTTCACCAAAAAGTCCTTCCCGCTGTTGCTTCGTTTGGGCTTGGGACTCACTTCCCTTTTTATCATTCTTCTTTCGATACGGGGATTATCGGCAGCAATAAAAAGTGTTGTCTTCGATTCTTCGCTCAGATATTTTGAAACCGCCGATCTCATTCCCGGGATCCCACACTTGGTAATGCACATTGCTACGTTCCTGGTTACGCTATCAGGGTTTGTACTAATTCAATTTTTATTAAAAGTATTTTATTCATGCCTTCCCACCCAAAACACTAACCGGGCAAATATTCTTCTGTTTTTTTTAACCATCTTTCCTAGTGCTGCACTTTTCGTATTATTACAAAAACAACCTTTGGTTTCCGTTTGGCTCTTTATTTTCATTATGATTTTGCTCTCGGTAGTTTTTTTCATAAACGAGTTAACCGAACCAAAAGCTCTTAAAAAATTTCTTTTCTTTTCTTTTGCTGCTTCGGTTATGACGATAAGTTTAATGAATTTTTTTAATGCCGAACTTGAAAAAGAAGAACTTAAAAGAACCGCTTTATTTCTTTCCCGCCCCCAGGAAAGTTATTTGAATTTTTTACTTAACGAATCTCTTTCAAAAATAGTTCAGCAGGAAAATTCAAATAATTTCTTTTCGTCTGCCGGGGCAAATTATTCTTCTCTTGCATTGAATCTATGGCTTCAAAGTTCCCTGCGAGACGAGAAAGTCTTGTCTTCAATCACTTTGCTTGACAAAAAGAAAAAAATTCTTGGATATTTTTCAAACGGTGTACAAAAAGAACAACTTGTTCCACAAATCGCACTGGCTGCGCTAACAAAAAATCTCCAGATATTTGACGTTTCAGATAAATCAAAACAGTGGCAAAAAATTTTCTGTGGAATAATCCCTATTACAGAGAGGGACCAGGTAATTGGATTTGCCGCGGCAACGATTATCTTTACGGCGAAGAGTGCTCTCTCTGTTAACGCTACAGCAGGAATATTTCAGCAGTCCGAACTTAACCTTCGTTATCTCAGTGAAAAAAATTTCAATGTTTTTTTATTAGCAGAAGATAAAATTTATATAGTGAGCGGAAATGTTTTTCCTTCTGAGAGAGAGGCTGCTCGATTGTTTACTCTTCTTTCAAAAGAGAAAGAAGGATGGGTTAATTATGAAAGAGCTTCTGAAAATTTATTAGGTTTCGGAATTCAACGAATGAGTGCAGGGTCTCATCCCTTTTTAATTGTAGCACAAAAAGAGACCGCCTTCTCATTTAGTCTTTTTAATTTCTTCAAATTATTTATTGTGCATACTTCATTTCTTCTCATTGTATTACTCTTCCTTTTTATAATTCAGTTGAAAGGGAGATTCAATCTTACATTCCGTTCCCAACTTTTGTTTGCCTTTCTCATCATCGCAATTCTGCCCATTATTGCTCTTGCAGTTTATAACAGAAACAGCGTGGAAGAAAAAAATATTTCACTCATTCATAATGCTCTAAAAGAAAAAGTGAATTTGGCAGAGAATTATTTTAAAGCCCAGACAAATAATACCAACAATAAAGACTTGCAAAAAGTCTTTCAAGAATCGACCAAAAATCTTCTGTTATCCTTTTCTGTCTATGAAAATTCGCAACTTCTTTACAGTTCTGAACAGAATCTCTTTGAGGTTTCACTTTTAAGAAAAAATATTTCATCTCTGATCCAAACAAATCAATCTCAACCGGGAAATGGATTTTTTATAAACCATTTTATCGGAAGCCGCGAAGTGCTTTCCTATTTCAGAACCGTTTCTCTTAACAATCATGAATTTCTTCTTGAAGTGAATGATTATTTTAACCAAATTCCCGTAGCGCTTAATTTTGTTGAGTTAAATGTTTTCTTGTTTGGAGTTTATTCGTTTGCAATAGTCTTAATAGTCATTGTCAGCTCTTTGCTTGCGGATCAGATTTCTTCACCAATAAGAAGGTTAACTCGCGCTACCCGTGCTGTCGCACATGGAGATTTAAATGTTATGCTCGCCGAAAATTCCATGGGTGAAATTAAGGAGCTGCTAAACGGCTTTAATATTATGACAGAAGAACTCCGGAAAAATCAACACGAATTAGCGGAGCTTGAACGTGAACAAGCATGGAAAGAGATGGCACGCCAGGTTGCCCACGAGATTAAAAATCCTCTGACCCCGATGAAGCTCACGCTGCAGCAATTGGTTGCCATGTACAAGGCTAAATCCAAAAACTTCGACACACTTTTTGAAAAAGTTTCCGAAACAATTCTGGCGCAAATTGAAACACTTAGCCAAATAGCTTCAGAGTTTTCCAACTTTGCTAAAATGCCTTCGATAAAACTTTCTGAAATTGATTTGAAAAAATCTTTAAATGAAATCATCCTTCTTTTTAATGATGAAAATATTTCACTCCATCTTTTGTATGCTGCCGGTACTGAAATAATAAAAGCAGACGCCTCTCAATTAAAAAGGATGTTCATAAACCTTATCCGCAATGCAATTCAAGCAGAAGCCGACAATGTTTTGTTTTCAGTTGATGAAGATGAAAAATATTTATTAGTCAGAATTTCGGATAATGGAAAAGGTATCTCTGATGAAGCGATTCATAAAATTTTTAGTTCAAATTTTACAACTAAATTTGGTGGAATGGGGCTGGGGTTGAAGTTGGCGAAAAAATTCATCGAAAATATTAATGGGAACATTTCCGTTGAACAAACTTCGAGTAAAGGAACTACTTTTTTAATTCAATTTCTAAAAGAGACTCGAAGTAATAATGCCGCTAGTTAAATTAACCGGAGATCAGCAGAAAGCTCTTGAGATAACAAGGCATGTTACATTGACGGCAAATGCCGGTTCCGGAAAAACGTTCGTGTTAACCCAACGCTTCCTGGAAATTCTTTTGAAGACAAACACTTCACTAAAACAAATTGCGGCTATCACGTTTACCGAAAAAGCAGCGGGAGAACTTTACGGAAAAATATCGAGAAGCATCTTAGATGCTTCACTAAAGGCTGAAAACCCGAAAGAACGCACCAAGTATGAACACTTGAGGAAGCAATTAGTTTCGGCAAACATTTCAACAATTCACTCTTTCTGTGCACAGATTCTTCGCGAGTTTCCAGTTGAAGCCGGGATTGATGTAAATTTTTCCCCGATCGACGCGTCACTTGCAGAAGAATTAATCCATCTTTCTCTTAATGAAGCGATTAAAAATTACGAAAAGAACGAAGCAAAAAATCTTTTGTTGCAGTGGTTGACAAGAATTTTTGGGTCTGTACAAAATTTAGCCGGTCAACTTGAACAGGCAATAAATCATAGAAACACAGTCACCAATCTGGCAAAGAATATTTATTCCGGAGATGTAAACTCTATCGTTGCATTTTTTAACTCAACGTTAGAAAAATACATTTCACAAATATTTCTTGTTCAATTAGATTCGATACTCCCGGCAATTAAGCGAATAAATGCCATCGCCCTTGAAAGAAATTCAAGTTTTGCTGAAACAATTGATGTACTTCTGCGGCAATTAGAAAACAAACCGGACGAGATTAAGACGTTTAGAATCTTACTTCAGCTAAAAGAGAATATTCTAACAAAAAGTTTAACAATTAGAAAAGACGGTTACCTGGGAAGAAAATTGCCGGCGGAACTGCTCAACGATATCACACCCGTTGAACGTTTCTTTTATGCACTTGCCGACTTCGATAATTTCTCGGAAGATGAAGGGCTTCACAAACAACTTGCGGTTTTCGGTAAAAACTTTTTGCTTCTGTTCAATTCTGTATTGGAAATCTATGAAAACAAAAAATATGAATTGGGCTATCTAGATTTTGAAGATATTTTAATCAAAACAAAAATTGTGCTTGAACTTCCCGAAGTGCGGCAGAAGCTTTCACAAAAGTACCGGTACTTAATGGTGGATGAATATCAAGATACGAACGAGATTCAGTATGAGATTTTTCTTCCGATTTTGGAACGATTGAAAGCCGGCAATCTTTTTGTTGTTGGAGATGAGAAGCAAAGTATTTATAAATTTCGTGATGCCGAGCTTTCGGTTTTTTCAAAAACGAAAAATGCGGTAAATGACGAAGACGGATTAACGTTAATGCTTCCGGCAAGTTTCAGGATGTCACCGGTGCTTTGTGCTTTTACGAATCATCTTTTCCGGAATTTATTTGCAGATACGAATCCTCTCTTTAATGAAGTAGTTCACGCTGATTTGATCTCTGCAAAAAATGAAGAACTTGAAGGATCAATTGAAGTCCTTTTAGCCGAAATGAATGAAGAGACTCCTTCCCATTCTGAGTCAGAATTAATTGCGAAAAAAATAGTATCCCTCGTATCAAATGAAGACATTAAGCTAAGCGACATAGCCGTACTCTGCAGAAAACGAAGTTCTTTTGAAGCGCTTGAAAACACTTTCCAGAAATTTAATTTGCCGTATATCATCTGGGAAGGAAAGGGATTTTATCAACAGCAAATAATTTTTGATTTTTACAATTACATTTCATTTTTGGCTAATCAATCGGACGATACGGCTTTAGTGGGAATTTTGCGTTCACCTTTTTTCTTTCTCTCAGACACCGATATTTTGGTTATTGGTCTTCAAGAAGGAGATAATTATTGGGAAAAACTTAATGCCTTTGCGAATAATAATACTCGCATCATTCCAATTGTTGAGCTTCTCTCAAAACATAGAAACGTTCTTCAATCTACTGATTTGATAACTTTGCTTCGGGCAGTTAGCCGGGAAACAAATTATCTTTCTATCATCGCTTCGAGAAAACAAGGGAAGAAAGAACTAGCAAATTTTGAAAAACTTATCCAACTAACTCGAAGCTTTTTTAAGCAGGGATTCAGAAACGTATTTGATTATCTCAGTTTTCTAAAAGAATCAATTACCGACACACCCGATGAAGGGCAGGCACAAGTCGCTTCTGATGAAGAAATTGTAAAGATCATGACGATCCATCAGGCTAAAGGGCTTGAATACAAAGCCGTCTTTATTTATGAATGTCACAAAGAAGGGGTTGACAGTAAAATAAAAGCAAAAGAAATTCTGATCAATAAAGAGTTCGGATTAATGGCAAAACTTCCGGAAGAGAATAATTATTCCGGCAAATATGTTACTCCACCGATTGTTGATCTTCAAAATTTTCTTGAAACGAAAAAAGAGTTCGCAGAATTAAAACGTTTGCTCTACGTGGCTGTTACACGGGCGAAAAACAATCTTTATTTTTCGGCTACAACAAAACCTAACGCAAAGTTCCCGCAAACAAGTTTTATTAATCTTTTAAGTCTTGGGCTGAACTCAGATTTTAATGATGCCCAAATTTCCGCAACCGTTGATCTGGTCTATCTTTCACAGCATGACAATAAAGAAATAAAAACTTCAAAACCAACGGAGTTTTTAGTAACCATTTCAAGAGAAGTTCTGGGAGAAGATGTTTTTAAGAAAAACACGAACGAGATGTTCTCTGACTTTAAAATCAATCTCTCAAATATCCCCGATATTCAGAAAGAAGAAATCATTTCAGCAACCAAAGTTGCTATCTATAACCAATGCCCGACTAAGTACTTATTGACTTATGAATTTGGCTACAACGAATTGTATGACGCATATAAAAAACATCGTGATATGCTTCCAGCTGAAAAAACTTACTTCGACTTTAGCGATGCGGAAACTAGTGAGACGCTTCACGCGGAGATTCTCGATGCCGGTCAAATAAAATCTGTTTTTCCCCCGGAAATAAAGGGAAAACTTATTCACACAATTTTAGAAAAGGATTTACTTCTTGAAGAAGTTAATGCTTTCATACATGAATATTTTAAATCACAAAAAATGCATTTCCCGGTTGCCGAATTAAGCGCTTTTCAAGAAACCATCTTTAACGAGATCACCAATTTTTATTCTTCGGAAATTTATCAGTCATTGCAAATAGAAGAGAATTATCAAAATGAACTTCAGGTTTACCTAAAAGAGAAAGATTTTTATCTTTTTGGAATAATCGATAAAGTAATCTTTACAGAATATACGGTAACAATCATCGATTATAAAACCGATACTATTAAGATCGAAGAACTGGAGAATCGGGCACAAGATTACTTTCTCCAATTAACTTTTTACGCATATATTTTGAAAAAACTTTTTCCGGAGAAAGAAAGAATTTTGCTCAAGATCATTTTCACTAAATTCCCCGATGAAGATCATACCCATCAAGTTGAGCAAAGTGAACTCGTTTTGCTGGAAACATTTGTGAATGCGATGGTCTCAAAGATCAGGGTAAAAGATTTCTCAAAAAATATTGCACATTGCAGGCAATGTCATTTCGCTGATAACCGGAATAATTGTATTTTTTAAATAAAATAAACTGAAATTAATTGCCCAATAGATTGGAGGAATTGTGAAATTCTTTTACGTTATCGTTGCATCGCTTTTGCTTTATGCCGGTTGTTCACACACCCCGGATATTTATTACGAAACTCCGCGTGAATTAACAGATGAACAATCAAAAATAAATTTCATAGCGGCATATTCACCATATATAAAAAATATTACTTTTTTCCTGGATCCGGGACACGGCGGCGAAGACCGCAGAAATAAAGGGCCAAAAAGTCTTGCTATTGAAGCTGACGTAAATCTTCGCGTAGGGCTTGCGCTGAGAGATTATTTGCAACAAGCAGGAGCGAGAGTTATTATGTCCCGAACGAAAGATACAACTGTGGCATTGAAAGATAGGTCTCTGCTTGCCAATAAAAGCGGGGCGGCTATCTTTATAAGCATCCACAGCAACGCACCGGGGCAAGAGGGAGATTATTCAACAAACTATACGGCTACATATTACCATGCAACTGAATCCGATTATGAATTTGAACCTATGGAAAAGGATTTGGCAAAATACGTTCAGCGAGATCTGGCTTATGCCATGAGAAATTCCGGTGGACTTGGTTCGTTTGACGGTACCTATTCAGACTATCACGTTTACCCAAAACAAGGATTTTCTGTTCTTCGTTTAACAACAATTCCTGCTATTTTAATTGAGGCAGGCTTTCATACGAGTACATGGGAAGAACCACGGTTAGCTTCTGAAAATTTTAATAAGGTTGAAGCTTGGGGAATTTTTAGAGGACTTTGCCGATATTTCAAAGCGGGCATCCCAAAAATTTCTTATAAAGAACAAAGTTTTATAGATGACACACAACTTGAGACCTACGCTATTCAAGATTCAACAGCAATTGATTTTAAATCAATAAAAGTATTTGTTGATTCTACCGAGACACAACGCTTTACTTTCGATGATAAACAAAAAACAATTACGGTTCAATTGCCAAAGGTAGTGGATGATGAAAAAACTATTAGAATAATTGCCGCTAATAAAAACGGCAACTTCTGTTTTCCGTTTTATGATGTTATCACTGATACACTTCCACGATAAAAGGAAACTACTATGCTTAATTATGTCTGGATGGGGCTGATCTTTCTTGGTTTAGCCGCAGCAATTTCTACTGATGTATCGGAACAGGCGTCTAATAAATATCAGAAAGGAAACCCGCTTCAAGCTGAGCTGACGATCGTTGATTCATCAAATGCTACATCGGCACTTTCAAATAAGAAAGTTATTATAACGGTAAATGAAAAGACCTTCACTTCTTTTTATAAAGAAAAGACTAACCATCCCGTTTCAGTTGAAACACAGTTGAGCGCAAAAAACAAAAATGGGTTTTATCAAGTTTTATTCCTAACCAACGATGCCTCACCGGACATTTGGAAAAAGATGGCAAAGGTTAATGGAAAGGAAAATGATTTAAATGCAAAAATAAAAATTGAGAACCAGCTCACTCCCCATTCTTACAAGTGTGAAATTGTGCTTGAAGAAATTTCGATTGTAAAAATAAAAGAAGTGACAAACTCAGTTTTGGATTATGCAGAAACTGCCGTAAAAATCGCTTTAGGATTGATCGGGATTATGGCGCTGTGGCTTGGTATTATGAAAATTGCTGAAGAATCCGGGCTGATAAATCATTTAGCAAGAGGATTAAAACCTATCACGAAATTTTTATTCCCCGAAATTCCGAGTGACCATCCTGCGATGGGCGCCATGATCATGAATATTTCGGCAAACTTTCTCGGCTTAGGAAATGCAGCAACGCCATTCGGTCTTAAGGCAATGGAAGAATTGGATAAACTCAATCCCGAAAAAGGAACAGCGACAAATGCAATGTGCACGTTCCTTGCAATAAACACCGCGGGAATGACACTCATCCCTGCTACCGCAATAGCTTTACGCGCATCCGCAGGTAGTGCGGAACCGGCAATCATCATCGGAACTTCTTTAGTGGGTTCTGCATGTGCAACCGTTGTGGGAATTACAACTGCAAAAATATTGGAGAAATTTCCAATTGATGCTAAAGATTTTTTTTCGTGGATAAAGGGAAATAGTAAATTTCTTTTAACTATTCTTTCAATTTTAGCAATTGCGATTCTTGCCATTACTACGAATGTACTCTCACCAGTCAAAAATATTTTTTCGTTTGTAACTCCTGAAACTTTCAAAAATTTTATCCAACTTGTATCCAGCATTGCTATTCCTCTTATTATTGCTGTTTTTCTACTCTTTGGATTTGTGAAAAAAGTTAAAGTCTATGAGACTTTTGTTGAAGGAGCAAAAGAAGGTTTTAATGTTGCAATAAGGATAATTCCCTATCTCGTCGCAATGTTGATGGCAATTGGAATCTTTCGAGCCGGAGGCGCAATGGATTGGCTAATTTTTGCAATCCGCCCGGTCACAAGTTTAATTGGCCTTCCTCCAGAATCTTTACCAATGGCAATCATGAGACCTCTTTCCGGCAGCGGCTCTCTCGGCATTATGGCCGAAACCATGGCTGTTCATGGACCGGATTCGTTCATCGGTATTTTAACTTCAACATTTTTTGGAAGTTCAGAAACAACTTTTTACGTTTTAGCAGTTTATTTTGGTGCCGTAAATATTAAACGAACACGCCATGCATTAGCAGCTGGGCTTATGGCAGATATCGCAGGAGTTTTAGGCGCATTGTTCATCGTTAAATTACTATTTGGATAGAGGGAAACAATATTTGAAAAAAAGAAAATCACTAGTAAAAAGATTAGAAACCATGACGATTATTAAACTTAATACGAACTAACTGGCTAGTGTTTTAGAACACATGAAGAAATTTTTAAAAAATTATCTTTAAGAGTAATTGTCCTTTATACTCAACCTAAGACAGAGAAATATCCAAGTTCTGATACCCGAAAGTGGGGGTTAAGATTTCGTCTGGTTTTTTAATTTTTTTCTTGCATCTGTAAAAAAACTTTAATACGTTTACACTAACAATAAATTAAATGTGAGTAGTTATTTTTTTGTTAGCTTTACATATAGCAAAATTGACTCAAAGGGTAAAAATATCTTTGCTTCCCTATGGCTTTTTTCAAAAGCAACGCTCAGAAATATCTATACACATTACGAATGTTATCATCAACTCTTTTAGTTTCAGGGCTGAGTTGAATAAAAATATTAACATTAGTACTTGACCAATTGCAATAAAATTACGGTTTATGTCAAAAATAAGAATTTTGTTTTAACTAAATACTTCAATATGAATTTACTTGGAGGTTTATGGACGAAATAAAAGTTTAGGAACTACTCTCAAAAACTGCTGGGGGGATGAGAATAATAAAGTTTGTGTTCGTTCATTAGCAGTTAAGTAAAAACATGTGCTTTGCTTGTTTAGAGAATACACTCCTTCTTCTAAATAAGAAAAAATAATTGTTCAGAACTTATTTATTAATAAAAATGGAGATAAAACATGAAACTCATTGCGATTTTGTCATTATTTCTCTTGGGTTTTGCTCAGATGGGTATAGCTCAAGATTCCGGGAATCCCCCAAAGGACAACGCCCTCTCAAACACGATCGGTGTTACGGGTGAGGTTGGCTTTACGTATCCCTTCACTGATTATCAGACCCCTACTATGAAATTTGCCTTTAAAGACGGACTTGAGTACTATTTCCCTTCAGAAGGAGTTGGTAATTTCGGGTTAAGAGTTTTTGGACAAATAGGAACTCTTGCTGGAGAAGGAGGACAACCTTCGTGGGTGCCAAGTAAATTTGAAACCAAAATTACAATGGTGGGGGGAGGAGGATTTTATACTCTTCCTATTTTTGATGGCGTAAACGGTTGGGCTGGAGCTGGAGCTTCAATAGTTTGGTTTAAAGACATTTATAACATGATGATACAAGGAGATGCCGGTTTGCGCTTTATGCTATCCGACAACCTAAGCCTGAATTTGACCAGCGGATTAACTTTGTACAGCAAAGATGGTTTAGATAAATTAGCTCCTAGTGGTAGTGGAAGCGATATGTTTTACACGGGAACTGCCGGTTTAACTTATTACTTTGGATTAAGTGAAGCAGATACGGATGGCGATGGTGTTCCAGATTCAAAAGATGCTTGCCCGAACACTCCGGCTAATGTTAAGGTAGATGAATTCGGTTGCCCACTTGATGCTGACCATGATGGTGTTCCTGATTATCTTGACAAATGCCCGAACACTCCGGCTAATGTAAAAGTTGACGCAAATGGCTGTCCTATTGACTCTGACCGTGACGGTGTTGCAGATTACTTAGATAAATGCCCGAACACTCCGGCTAATGTTAGAGTTGATGCTAAGGGCTGTCCGCTTGACGCTGACGGTGACGGTGTTCCTGATTATCTCGATAAATGCCCAAATACCCCTGCCAACGTTAAAGTTGATACTAAAGGGTGCCCACTTGATTCTGATGGTGACGGTGTTCCTGATTATCTTGACAAATGTCCAAACACAGCTGCAGGCGAGAAAGTAGATGCTGATGGATGCCCTGTCAAGAAAGAGATTAAAACGGTTGTAACTCCAACTGGAGAAAAAGAAGTAATTGTTCTTGGCGGCGATGTAAGTTTTGCCTCAGGCAAGTCAAAACTAAAACCTGAAGCATTTGCTGAACTAGACGATATATTGACCACAATGAAGAAACATCCTACATACAAATGGGAAATTGGTGGATATACTGACTCTGATGGTTCGGCTACTGCTAATCAAAAACTTTCACAGCAAAGAGCACAAGCCGTAGTAAACTACTTTGTAAGTAAAGGTGTTAATAAAAAGAATCTAAAAGCAGTTGGTTATGGCGAAACGGTCACAGTTGCTTCAAATGAGACTGCAGAAGGCAAGGCTAAAAATAGAAGAGTTGAAATAAAAGTACTCTCCAAAGATATGCCTGCGACTCCAGCTCCTTCTACTCCAAAGAAGAAGAAGAAGTAGTTCTGTAAATTATTGGTCATTTTGGAAGAAGCGGCAGACATTAAATGCCGCTTCTTTCGATTATTAGACGCTTAATCAGAACTGCGCTATTCATGGATCTTTTGGAAACTTGATATCCCCTTGAACGTTATGGTTTTATCTTCACTTTTGAATATTTCAAGTTGCTTTACTTATAAAATTTCCAACTTACCCGATTAACAATTGTTTCCCCCTGAAGTCCTTTTTCATATGCTGATCTATAATAATTTCTTTAATTTACAAGATCACTTTGATACATCAATTGGAACATGCATTCCCAATTAGTTTTCTCTCCACGATTTACTTTATTCAGTAATACCAATTATTCGGAACTATTAGACAACCAAGCAAATGTATTTTTAACATTTCTTACAATTGTGTTTTGGGTACACAAATCAACGTTTATCGATCTAGTTGTTAAGAGATTTGAAACAACACTTCAGACAAAATTAATTGTTTCCATTTGGGGAGAAGTAGCACTTACGATTTCCTTTAGAACTAAAAAGACTGATCATGGGTTTTCTTGGTTGCTTTTCAATGGGCATCATTAGTTCGCTTCTTGGCTCTTTGTATATTGTGGCTTAGACAATGGTTCATCATGTATCCGATTCGTTTATTGCATTTCAACTTCAACATTTTAAGCTGCTATAGAAATGCTTTATGTGTTTTCATCAATAAATTATTTTTGGGATAGGGAGAAGTGTAATTTAGTGATTACAATAAAAAAGGGATGTTTTTCAACATCCCTTTTTTTCGTTTTAATAAAATTATAAACTTATTTTCCGAGGACTTTGAATTCGATTCTTCTATTTAAAGATCTTCCTTCTGCTGTTTTATTATCGGCAACCGGAATAGAAGAACCAACACCAACCGTTGAAAGTCTTGAAGCTGAGACTCCTTTTGCGACTAAAAATCTTTTAACTGTTTCGGCTCTTTGTTTGGACAATTTTGTGTTGAAAGATTCGGAGCCGATATTGTCGGTATGCCCCTGAATTTCGACTTTAATATCTGGATTTACAAGAAGAACTTGTACTGCATTTACTAAAATAGGATAAGATTCAGGAGATAGCGCCGATTTGTTAAACTCAAAATTTACACCCACAAGAACCCAATTTGCCGAACCTGAACCCGCACCTCTTTCAGATGTTATGACTCTTTCTCTTAAAAGCCCGCCGGTCGAGTTTCTTTTAACAATATCTTCTATTTTGCCATAATCAACATTTGCAGGGGTTGATGCGTATTGTCGAACTATTTCTTCAATCTTTGCGTAATCAATTAATTTTTCTTTTTCAGAACTCAATCCTGTTGCTTCATCACAGATTGTTGATCTCGTGCCCGGATCAAAATAATAAAGAAGCCCCAAAGAAATGGAAGTATAGGAATCTAACATTCCCCCAAATAAACCTCCGCTAGTTCCCTTTTGTCCGTCAAATTTATCAGAAGAAATTGTATGTTCCCCTAATTCAGCCTGTACAAACCAATCTTCTGAAAAGTTAACAAGCGTGCCTAAAAAAAAGTCCGCTGAAATTTCGCCATAGTAAGACTGCGCTTTAATAGAAGCGTCTGAAGGTCTTGTTAGATCATAAACTAATCCAGATGCACCACCCCCAACATAAGGGCTGATAATTTCACAAGGAAACAAGTTATACATTACACTTATGCCAACTTTTAATGTTGTGTTAGTGAACGCTGTAGGTTTAGCTGTAAATTTTAGATAATCTAAAGAACTTCGCACAATCGTTCTCTCAGATAGGTTTTTTTGAAGTACTACTTGTCCTCCGATATCTAGATTTTCAGCAGAGACATCACTAAAAAGCCGTGGAGAAACTGCTCCAAAACCTATCGCCCACCCATCTTTGGATACCTGGGCATCAGCCAATGACATAGAAAAAACAAAAACCATTATAACGTAGAATATTTTTTTCATGATCTCACTTTAATAATGTTAAGCAAATAACAACATTTTGACAAAATCGTAATTTTCAAGAACTAACATATTTATGTGTAACTAATATATTATGATGATAAATTAATTGCAATTTTATTTAGATAAATTTAGCTGCATCCGGATGTTGCACCGCACGTCATACATTTCAAACAAGTCCCGTTGCGAACCATTGTCATGCTTTGGCACTCAAGGCAAACGTCTCCGGTATAACCTTTTTCAATTGCCTCTTGAACTTTATTTTTAAGTGAATTAGATGGAGAAGCTCCCTGCTTAGGCATATTTTTGTTTTTTATAGTTGAGAGATTATAGTTGTACGAGGGAACTTCACTCTTATCTAATTCAATAACCCTTTCACTAATTAACTCTTCACTTTCAAATTCCGGTTCAAGTTTTTTCACAATATTTTTAGGAGTAGTTGATGAATGTTCACTCGGATCGACATGGGCAAGATCATTTCTGCTAAGATAGGTTACCGCAAGTTCTCTAAAAATATAATCTATAACCGAGGTTGAAAATTTTATTTTTGAATTTCCTGTAACTATTCCACTTGGATCAAAACGGGTGAACACAAACGCGTCCACAAATTCTTCTAACGGAACGCCGTGTTGAAGTCCAAGAGAAATCGCTATAGCAAAAACATTAAGCAGACTTCTAACAGTTGCTCCTTCACGGTGCATATCAATAAATATTTCGCCTAATTGTCCGTTATCATATTCACCTGTTCTTATATAGACAGATTGTCCGTTGATTTTTGCTTTCTGAGTAAATCCGGAACGTCTATCCGGTAATCTTCTTCGTTTGGCTATATATCGATGGATAATTCTCTCAGCAACTTTTACGATATCGTTGTTTTCTTTTTCTTCTAAGATTGCTTCAAGGTCTTCATCAGAAACAGAATTTAACGGTTGCGATAGTTTAGAACCATCACGGTAAAGTGCGTTCGCTTTGCAGCCGGCTTTCCATGATTGCATATAAGCATCTTTTATATCTTCAATCGATGCTTGATTCGGAAAATTGATCGTTTTGGAAATTGCCCCGGAAATAAACGGCTGCGCAGATGACATCATTTTTATGTGAGCCATTGGTCTAATAAAACGTGTTCCTTTTTTCCCACACTTGTTTGCACAATCAAAAACGGGATAATGTTCAAACTTTAGATGAGGCGCACCTTCTAGTGTCATGGTTCCGCAGACATAATCATTCGCCGAAGAAATTTCTTGCTTTGAAAAACCGAGTGCCTTTAATAAATCGAAATCATACGCATTCACTTGTTCTTCAGGAATGCCTAACTTATTGATAATGAACTCAGCGCCCAAGGTATACTTATTAAACGCGAAACTTATTTCAAAAACTGAAGGCAACATTTCTTCAATTGTCTGCAATGCCTCTTCAGTAAATCCTTTTGCTTTCAATAATTCGTGATTGATATAGGGGCCTGCAACCAGGGTACCGTGCCCAACGCTATATTTAATTATTTCATCAATTTGTGCGGCATTGTACCCGAGACGTTCAAGTGCCGGTGGAATTGAAGCGTTGATAATCTTGAAATAACCACCGCCGGCAAGTTTTTTAAATTTTACCAAAGCGAAATCAGGTTCAACGCCAGTCGTATCGCAATCCATCACCAAACCGATTGTACCGGTTGGCGCAATTACGGTTACTTGAGCATTTCTAAACCCATATTTTTCACCAAGCTCTAAAGCTTTGTCGGCATCTTCACGTGCTGCTTTTAATAAGTCGGCAGGGCTAAAGACCGGATCAATGCCAGTAGGAGTAATTGTTATTTTTTCATATTCATTTTTACCTGCATTGTATGCGGCTCTTCTATGATTCTTGATAACACGAAGCATCGGTTCGCGGTTCATTTCAAATTGAGAGAATGTGCCAAGTTCTTTTGCCATTTCTGCGGATGTTGCGTAAGCGGTCATATGCATAATAGCGGTTATCGATCCGCAAATATTAAAGCCTTCGTTACTATCATACGGAATTCCCTGAAGCATCAATAGTGAACCGAGATTTGCATATCCAAGTCCAAGAGTTCTAAAATCGTAACTTAATTGGGCGATATTTTTGCTTGGGAATTGCGCCATAAGAACAGAAATTTCCAACACGATAGTCCACAAACGAGTAGCATGGCGAAACGCCGGAATATTAAATTTATGTTTTTTATTATCATAAAACTTAACAAGATTAAGCGAAGCTAAATTACATGCAGTATCGTCCAAAAACATATATTCACTGCAAGGATTTGAAGCGCGGATTTCGCCGCTGTTCGGACACGTGTGCCATTCATTTATTGTTGAATGATATTGTACGCCCGGATCAGCGCTAGCCCAAGCCGCATATGCTATATCATCCCATAATTCTTTCGCTTTATAAGTTTTAAAAGGTTTTGCTTTCCTTCCTTCTTTTTTCGCGAGTTTTTTTTCATTTCGTCCATAGAGATGCCATTCACCGTCACGCATTACGGCTTCCATAAAATCGTTGGTAATCCGAATGGAATTATTGGAGTTTTGTCCGGCTACGGTTGCGTACGCGTCTGAATTCCAGTCAACATCGTAAACAGGAAATTCAATTGATTTGAATCCGAGTTTAGCTAAATGAATAACACGATCAATATAATTGTTCGGAATGAAGGCTTTTCTTGCTTCAATAATTGCTTTCTGCAATTTAAGATTTAATTTTTTATTGAAGCGATCGTTTTCAGGATGTTCATCATAGCAAGCTTTTATGATTGCATTTAGGTGAACATTCAACGCTTTTGAACCTGCTACAAGTGAAGCAACTTTTTGTTCTTCGACAACTTTCCAATTAATAAATTCAAGAATATCAGGATGATCTAAATCAAGGCAAACCATTTTTGCGGCGCGGCGAGTTGTTCCACCGGATTTAATTGCCCCAGCAGATCTATCACCGATACGAAGGAAAGACATTAACCCGGATGATTTTCCACCACCGCTAAGTTTTTCTCCTTCTCCACGAATGTCTGAAAAATTACTTCCTGTTCCCGAACCATATTTAAACAACCTGGCTTCACGAACCCACAAATCCATTATTCCTCCTTCATTCACTAAGTCATCATTGACTGACTGAATAAAGCAAGCGTGTGGTTGCGGATGTGTATAAGCATCTTCTGATTTTGTTAATTGCCCGGTTTGGTAATCAACATAAAAATGTCCTTGCGATGGACCGGTAATTCCATAAGCCCAATGTAACCCGGTATTAAACCACTGTGGGCTATTCGGAGCCGCCATTTGGTTTTCAAGCATGTAAACAAGTTCATTGTAAAAAGCTAAAGCATCTTCTTCTTTATCGAAATAATTTCCCTTCCAACCCCAATACGTCCAGCAACCAGCAAGACGATGGAAAACTTGTTTAGCATCTTTTTCTGCGATGAAACGTTCTTGTTCTGAAAGCCTGGCTAATTTTTCAGTATCAGGTTCTGATGCTTGCAGCCATTCGGGAACTCCTTCTTCGGCAATCCGTTTTGTAATTTTTGGAATGCCGGCTTTACGAAAATATTTTTGCGCGATAACATCGGCAGCCACCTGAGACCATGAAGACGGAATTAAAATGTCTTCCATTTTGAAGACGGTTGATCCGTCAGGATTTTTAATTTCTGAAATTCTTTTTTCGTAGGAAACAGAAGAAGTTTGCCCATTATTCGATTCAGTAAAAAAACGTTTTACTTTCATACGACTCCTTTGTTAGCGGTTAAATATTTTGTATATGTTTTTTTCAATTTTTTGCGGTTTTTGTTGGATTTTTTTTATACGAAACTCTGTCACCAAACTAAAAATATTTTGGGTATGTGCAAAGAAAAAAATCAGTTAAAAAAATATTTTTTTTTCTTCTTGCTTTTTAAACAATTTTTAGTTTTTCTTTATTCACCGACGGTTTTCCGTTGTTCACCGATTTTCATTCATTTACGGGAATAAATAATAGTAATTTTCGATTGAAAAAAAACAAATGGAGAACAAACATGTTAGAAAAAACTCAATCAACCGGAAGAATGTTTTTAGGAGCGATCTTAATTTTGGCAGGAGCACTTTTCTTGCTGAGGAATTTCGATTTCATCGATCTTAACATAACGCACATCCTGTTTTCATTCCCTTCAATCTTAATCTTCGTGGGAATATTAAGTTTTTTAAATTCATCTAAAAAGTGGTTTGGAATAGCATTAATAGCGGTCGGAGGAGGCATGCACCTTTCTCACTATTACAATATTGAGTTTTCTGCATTTATACTCCCGATCATTCTCATTGGATTCGGATTTATGATCTTAGTAAAACATAACAGAACTGCACCAACCCATATTAAGACGGAAATGGGAGATGCTGAAGAAGTATGGGATGATAAATTTGACGTGATCTCAATTTTTGGAGGAAGTTCGAAATTTATTAATTCGACTGCTTTTAGAGGCGGAAACATTACTTCTATATTTGGAGGAAATGAAATAAATTTATCCGGTTGTAAATTAGCTGAAGGTGAAAATATTATCGATGTAATTGCTATTTTTGGTGGAACAACTATAATGGTTCCGAAAGAATGGAACGTGATTGTCGATGTCTTCCCTCTGTTTGGCGGATTCGGAATTAAAGGGAAAAGAGATCCCCTCTTAGTAGTTGAAAAAGATAGAGTGCTGAGAATAAAAGGTGTTGTAATTTTCGGCGGCGGAGAAATAAAGTTAATCTAACTTAATGAAAAATAAATTCATTAGCGGCATAGCAATTTGGATTTTGATCTTTGGTATCACGTTCGGAGTTTTATATCAAGGATTAAAATTAAACGTTACGTGGAGCTTACTCGACGGGCTCATTTCCGTAACGGCTTATGCCGCTTTTACTTTAAGTTTTAAATTTCAAGCGCAATTTGTTGAATTCAACAGAAAGAAGCTCCCCCGCTTTCTCTTCACGCATCTTTTGGGAGCTTTGCTGGTTTCCGCCATTTGGGTAAGCATCTGCAAAATATTTTTATTCCTGCTGATCGAGGATAGCATTTATCAGAATTTTTTTAACGAATCAATAGGTTTCCGGATCATCATCGGAATGACGGTTTATTTCCTTATTACCGCTTTCAACTATTTATTCCTTTATTACGATAACTACCGTGAGAAGGTTGAGAACGAGGTCTCGTTAAAAAATATTATTACTGAAACCGAATTGAAAAATCTAAAATTTCAGATCAATCCTCATTTCATCTTTAACGCCTTAAATTCTATTGCCGCGCTAACACACATTTCATCAGAAAAAGCGGGAAGCATGACCATTAAACTAGCTGACTTTATGCGCTCTACGCTGACGAACACAAAACCTTATTCTCTTTTAGGAGATGAATTGAATAATTGCCGGATGTATGTGGATATCGAGAAGATCCGTTTCGGTGATAAATTTTCTTTTGAAGAAAAGGTTGACGAAACGCTTTTGAAAGAAGAAATCCCTTCCATGATTTTGCAACCGCTTTTTGAGAATTCTATTAAATACGGCGTTTACGAAGCGATAGAAAAAGTACGTATTTTATTCACCGCTGAAAAGTATTCAAACTATATTAAAATAACGGTTGAAAATAATTTTACCGACGGAGGAGAAAAGCACAAAGGAGAAGGGATCGGGTTGACCAATATCAGCAAACGGATGAAAATTCTCTACCGGCAAGATGACTTAATTAAAATTGAAAAAGATGAAAATATCTTCCGCGTGTTTCTCTTTATTCCATTAAAAAATGATGTACGTAATGAAGCATAACTATCGCGTTGTTATTATTGACGACGAACCTTTGGCGCGGCAGCTGATAAAAAAATATTTGGAAGAATTTCTCAACGTTGAAGTAATTGCAGAATGCGAGAACGGTTTTGAAGGAATAAAAGTAATCCAAGAGAATAAACCCGATTTTATTTTTCTTGATATTCAGATGCCGAAACTTACCGGATTTGAAATGCTGGAGCTGCTCAACAATCCTCCCGAAATTATTTTTACAACCGCTTACGACCAATATGCAATAAAAGCATTTGAGATGAACGCGGTAGACTATCTCTTAAAACCTTTCTCCGCCGAACGATTTAACAACGCGGTGAAAAAGATATTTGATAAACTCTCGCATGAAATACATGAGGAGATTTCCTATGATGATTTACTTTCCGTTAAAAACTCAGGAGAAAAGCTTGACAAAATATTGATAAAAGACGGAACGAGGATTCATATCATTCCCATTGGTGAAGTTGAATTTCTAGAAGCGCAGGATGATTATGTTTACGTCCATACCGGTAAAGCAAAATATCTAAAACAAAAGACGATGAAATATTTTGAAGAACATCTGGATGAAACAAATTTTGTGCGGATTCATCGTTCGTATATTGTGGCATCCGGAGCAATTAAGCAAATTGATCTTCTGGAAAAAGAATCCTACCAGGTAACCCTACACAACGGAAAGAAACTCTCCGTTAGCAAAACGGGTTATCAAAAATTAAAAGAGCTATTTAAATAAATTCAGATTGAAACTCTTTCTACTTCTTTCTATATTTGCAACAACTTTTTGAGGAAACAATGCAGTTGGAAAAAGATCTCGTATCAATACAAGAAGCGCGTGAATTAGCCCGTAAAGCAAAGGAAGCGCAGCTTGAATTTAAACATTTCAGCCAGGAACAGGTTGATAAAGTAGTTAAAGCAATGGCTGACGCCGGATATCAGAACGCCGAACGCCTTGCCAAAATGGCGTGCGACGAAAGCGGCTTTGGAAAATACGAAGATAAAATAATGAAGAATCGATTCGGAACAAAAAACGTTTACGATTCAATTAAAGATTTAAAAACGGTTGGAGTAATCGAAAGTCTTCACAAAGGAAAAGTATTAAAAATAGCCGAACCGATGGGAGTTGTTGCTGCGCTTATTCCTTCAACCAATCCTACATCTACAGCAATGTTTAAAGCAATAATTTCCGTAAAAAGCAGAAACGGAATTGTCGCAAGTCCTCATCCCCGGACCAGAAATTGTACCGCCGAAGCATTACGTGTGCTTTCAGACGCAGCAGAAAAAGCAGGCGCTCCGAAAGGATTAATACAATGCATGACAACTGCAACCATTGAAGGAACCGACGCATTAATGCACGATAAAAACATTGCCGTAATTCTTGCAACAGGCAGTAACCAGATGGTAAAAGCCGCCTACAGTTCCGGCACACCGGCGTATGGCGTTGGCGCAGGAAATGTTCCGGCGTTTATTGAAAGAACTGCAAATTATAAAAAAGCTGTCGCCGATATTGTTTACGGAACAACGTTCGACAACGGAACTTTATGCTCATCGGAACAAGCGATGATAGTTGACAGACCTTTGCGCGAAAAAGTTATTGCAGAAGCGAAACTGCAAGGCTGCTATTTTGTAAGTGATGATGAAAAATTAAAACTGGGTAAAGCAATTTTAAAAGAAGGAAGAATAAATCCCGAAATAGTTGGAAAACCTGCTGCATGGATAGCAAACTACGCCGGATTTTCTGTCCCCGATTCAACAAAAGTTTTGGTTGCGGAAATTTCCGCCGTAGGCAAAGAAGAACCTCTTTCGTACGAAAAGCTTTCACCGATCTTAGCTTTTTATACGGTGGACGGTTGGCTTGAAGGATGTCATAAATGTATCGATCTCTTGCAATTCGGCGGTGTTGGACACACAATGTCAATCCACAGCAACGATAACGATATCATTATGAAGTTCGCTTTAGAGAAACCGGCATTTAGAATCCTGGCGAACACTGTTGCTTCGCTTGGCGCGGTTGGATTTACCACTTCTCTCCTTCCCTCTTTAACCCTTGGACCTGGAACGTGGGGCGGATCAATCATTTCGGAGAATGTTTCGGCTAAACACCTGATGAATATAAAATATCTTGCGTTTGAAACGAATCCTATTAACAGCGGAAAAACTTCGTCATCATTTACTAATCAAGGCGGAAGTTTTATTCAGGAGATTGAAGAGCGGTTGAAAGCGCGGGCAGGAAACCCGGTGATAAACAAATCGTACGACGCCGAAAAAAAGACAAAACAAACTGAGTACGGCAGCGGGATAAGCGAAGAGCAGATACAGAAGATTATTAAAGAGTTTAAGGTGTAGTTTTATTCCTGAATCCAATTAGGGATACGAGTTTAAAATGTATTACGAAATTGTTGAAGCCAAATATCTTAAGAACTACTTAATTGAAGTAAAATTTCTGAATGGGAAATCGGGAATTGTAGATCTTGAAGAATACAAAAACAAGGGGGGAATTTTCTCCAAATTTAATGATCCGGAATTTTTCAAGATGGTACTGCTTAATAAAGAATTCGGCGTACTTACATGGGATGGTGAAATTGATATTGCCCCGGAAACAATTTATTCTTTAGTAACAGGAGAACCGCTTCCTGCATGGATGCAAAAGAATGTTGGGAATGAAGCCGCTTAAAACTCGTCTTCATTTACACAACAAGGCAAGAGTTTTATTAAGGAAATTGAAGAACGCTTAAATCCCGCATTTCGCTCTTAGACAGCAATAGTTTATTGTTCTCTTTTTCATCTCTAAAAAATATTTTTCCTACTCTTTTTATTACCGTTAAGGTTTTTTCAATTGTTTTCTTGTAGGGAAAATTGTTTTTCCCCTAAGGGAAAATGAAAATCCCTTAAGGCAAAAGTGATTTCCCCTAAGGGAAAAGAAAAATCCCTTAAGGGAAAAATGAAATACCCTACGTCGGAAATGCTTTTCCCTACATTCCAAACCGTTTTCCTTAAGGAGAAAGTGAAATCCCTTAAGGAGAAAAGAAAATCCCTTAAGGAAAAAAGATTTTTCCACGGAAAAAAGAAAATCCCTTAAGGGAAAAAGGAAATACCGTAAGGAAAAACAAAATTACCTTAAGGGAAAAGTGCTCTCCCCAACGTCAATTTACGTTTGCCCAAAGGAGAAAAGAAAATCCCTTAAGGAAAAAGGAATTTCCCCTAAGGGAAAAGGAAAATTCCTTAAGGAGAAAGTGATTTCCCTTAAGGGAAAATGGTTTTGCCTAAAGGGAAAGCGCGAAAACGGACTAAAAACGAAGAAAAAGAGAAAGTAGCCGGTTTTGCACGGCTAAAACCGCGGGAAACTTAAAAAACTATAATTTAATTAACACTGTATAGGTTGCGGAGTTAATCCTTCGTGTAACCAAATGCTTTCACGAACCTGTCAGCCTATGGCAGAGGAACACTAAGTGAGTCGCCGAAATAATTTATTTGATGAATTGGAAATATGGAAGGATATCCTTAGGTTTGTCCATAATAATTATTGAGAGATGAGGCTACTTTATTTCTGAGATAGTTTTACATAGCACAACAGTACCGAACGGGGTAAATACGTTACCCTCTCCCCTTTTATTACCTACAAAGAAAAAAACAACAAAAGAATTTTATTTAAAAGTATTTATATTTTTTTTACAGAGCATGAGTGTTATAGTTTGTTAGAATGAAAAATAAAATAATTGGAATACATATATGCAGCGCCGTGCAGTAATATATTCTTTAATTAACTAAACGGTGCGGCATGAGTAATAGTTAAATTTTGAGGTAAATATGGATGATGAGAAACAATCAGAAGTCATAGACTGGCAATTATTTCAAGAATTCGTAAATGAATTCAAGGGCGAAACTGATAGGGCGGCTGTAATTCTTGGCGTTGCTAAACTTGATTCATTATTATATCAAATCCTTAAATACTACTTTGTTGTAACACCAAGTAGTAGTGATGAATTGTTAGATGGTGATTCCCCTCTTGGAACATTTAGTGCAAAAATTTATATGATGTATAGATTGGGATTAATCGATGCTTCATTTGCTCGGTCTTTACATATAATAAGAAGAATACGAAATGATTTTGCACACGAAGTATCTGGTTCAACAATAAATTCTGGTTCACATAAAGACAGAGTTAAAGAATTATCAATTCCTTTTCAATCTCTTACATTTTTTGAATACTTCAAAGAAACTTTCTTTAAAAACGATAAGAGTGCTTCAACAAATTTTCGGGTAGTTTTATCAATTCTAGTTGCTAGGTTAGAAGCAATGCTTAATAAAACAAATCCATTGGAATCAAAAGCATGGGTTCTTGTAACAAATAGCATGAAGAATTATGAAAGACCAGTAAAAGAAGTAAAACAACTTGAACAATAATATGATTTCTTCAAAAATATAACCCGCACCTCAACAACGGCCGCTTCTTCGATGCGGTTTAATTGAGTCGCTTCGGGTTTGGCTTTTCAGAATTAGTTGCTTGTGTAAAATTGATTTGTAAAAGAAAACTGATTTATAAAATAAAGTTGCGTTGATAATTGTTGCATTTTTGTTTTGGGCGGCATGTTAGGCGCAATGTCGTTAGTAAGCATTCTACAGATTGGTATTTGTTTTCATTTAAAGGATAAAACTAATTATGGATAGTATTAAGAAATACATTTTACAGAATTTAATCTCAGCAATATTAACTTTAATTGGAATGGCAATAGTAGGATTGTGGTTACTTTTTCAACCTGGTATCATACAATTTCTGCTTCCTCTCAAGTCGGGTACAATATTTGGGTTTGGATGGATATTGTCAATATTATTATTGGTGTTGATGTTAGCCATAGCATATATAATTTATCTTAAAAAAGAATTAAAAAATCAATTGTTTTCTGCTTGCAGTGTTTATTGGGATAAATATTGGAACCCTGTTTGTCCTAGTTGTAAAAATTTACTTGGTAATTATGGATTCTATACACATAATTTGGGCCGTCGAAGTGAACCCGGATGCAAATGTTTGAATTGTAAACATATTGTGCATTTTTCCGACGATGAAAAGATATTTATGACGCTTGAGGAAGCACGGGAAAAAGCGAAAAAACTATATTCGAATAGATAGCATCATTATACAAATATTAAATGCGCTTACTAACCCGCGCCTCAACAGCGACCGCTATTTTCGATGCGGTTTTATTGAGCCGCATTAGGGTTTGGCTTTGCAGAATTAGCTTGTTGTATAAAGTTGATTTGAAAAAGGAAACTGATTTATAAATAATAGTTGCGTTGACAAAACCGACATTGTAGTTTTGGGCGGCGCTTTAGTTGCGAGCCGTTAGCCCGCTAAATAAACATTTTAGAAAGGAACACATATGTCACTCAAAATAATCTTTAGAATTACATTGCTGTCTTTATTTTTTACTGTTGCTATTTTCGCTCAAAAAATTAATATAGAAACTCGTCTTAAAGCATTGGAAAAAAAAGTTGATTCCTTAGAATTCCTCATCAAGAAAAATAATATTTCAAAAGATGATAGAAGCAACAAGCCAACTAATATAGGCGTTTCGCCATCAAGAGATGTTCAACAATCAAAGAATGATCTCTTTACATTAGAATCTTGGAGTTATTCAGTTACAAGTGACAACATTTCAAGTTATTACGCTATTAAATTGAAATTAAAAAACGATTATGAAAAAGGGATTAAGTTGATTGATGCAACTGTTCAATTTTATGACTTGCTAGACAGCCGTTTGTTCGGTATCAAAATCGGTCCTGATATTATAATTCCAGCAAAGCAATTAGTAGAAGAAAATGGTTCTTATAGCATTAATCAATTTATTAACGAAGAAAATCGAATGAAGACAATGAATAAAGAAGATGTTAAAGCGGTCTTAAATGTTAAGAAAATTGTTTTTGATGATAACTCAATTATAAATTTGGACAAATAATTATGTACGCGGGCTAACCAGCATCTGCTTATGAACTCCCAACATTTGAGGAGTAAGCATGTAGCCGAAGCGGTTAGCTTGTTTTTGTAAAAATTTCATTTGACGTTTTTTGTTTTTACACTTTTGAAAATGTAAACCGATAAATCGGTTTTAGAATTACGGTATGGTTCAACAACCCACGACTAAAGTCGTGGGTTAATAGAAAAGTTTTAATAATTAATACGCAGTGTTGGATTTTAACAACTTGTCACGCAAGGCGTGATAACACGCAGTTACACAAATAAACGGAGATACTCTTCACATGAAAAAGATGATAGTTCTTATTTCGTTTTCTTCTATAGTTTTGCTCTTATCATCAGGGTGCAAGCAAAAAACAACCGAACCGTCGGATGCAGGCACCGTACAATACGTAGTCAAGCCGCAACACGATATTCCCTGGGCTTCGTTGGAGCAAACCGCATGGCCTAAAGCTCTGCACGACGCTCAATGTACCGGACGAAGTTCATACAACGGACCCGCAAACGGGCGCGTTAAAGCTTCGATAACAGTTGCTAATTATGCTACTGATCCTGTAATGGGACCGGATAGCATTTTCTATATTGTGGCGGATACTTCTTTTTACGCTGTTACCCTGAATGGAACACAACTCTGGAAGGTCAATTTAGGGAGGGTACATGGTCTCCAGAATTATAATTCTCCAATACTTACTTCAGACGGCGCTCTTCTGGTCGGCACAAACAATGGCATCTCCGCTTTCAACAAAAACGGCGCTCTTCTCTGGAACACTCAACTCAATGATGCGGTAGTGCTCAAATCTTGCGCTATTGGTCTTGATGGAAGTATCTATGCAATCTCATATTCCAAAACTTTGTACGCCATCAGCAAATCAGGAACTATTCTCTGGCAGAAAAACGCTCCGTCGGGAGATTTCACCTGGGGCACTATGCTGACCATTCCTTTTGCACCGGATGGAAGCATGTTTTATGTTGGGGGAAGCACGGCAGAACAATCTCTTTATGCTATAAATACCAATGGTGAGATATTGTGGTCCGATTCATTGGGAGGTATGCAACACGGCGCTATTAGTGTTGATGTTGACGGAAATGTTTACTCTTACTTTGGAAACGATCTCGTGTCAGTTTCTTCAACGGGAAAAGTAAGGTGGCGGATTACCGGAACCGGGTTTAATTGGAATGTGTCAATTGATCTATATGGAAACATAGCTTATTTAGCAAATGGAAATCTTGTTTTGGTAGACAATAACGGACAAAAACGCTGGAGCGTTCCGGTTGGCATGGATGACTATGGAACACACATCGTTTGCGACGCTGTGGGAACTTTCTATATCGAGACTGCCGATAATGTACCAACTTATAAAGTGCAGGCAATAAGCAACTCAGGAAAGATACTCTGGACAGTACCGGTAGATGCCCTTGTTAAAACCGGCGGACCGTCTTTGACGCGTGAAGGATACCTTCTCTTTCCGCAAGAGGGAATGCCGTTACCGAAATATGTGTACGTGATTGAATGATATTTATTTCTTTGATTTTACAAACGTAAAACGAGTATGGAAATATTTAAATAAGTCACCTTACGCAAAGATGGTAAAAACCGTAGGTCGATTCTCTGAATCGACCGAATGTTTTACTTCTATTCGTTCATTTAAGAGCCGATCCCGAAAGCTTTCGGGATCGACTTACGAAAATGCGTAAGGTGCGTAAATAATTAATATGGCGGTGTTGGAGTTTAACAACTTGCCACACTAGGTATGAGAACACGACGTTATACGAATGGAAAGACCAAATATTCTTGACGTATTTATTTTTATCACCATTTCTTGTAAATTTTAGAGTGGAAAATAAATGAACACTAAATTAGCAGAAGAGGCATCTTTGAAAAACAATCTAATTCTAACCTTTTTATTATTCGCATCCTTTACATGGATATCATTTGCTCAACCGGTTACTGAAAGATATAAAGCTCTCGGCGAACTGTTTGTTCCTGAATTTTCTTCCGCCCCTTTTCCTCATCCCCAAAGAATAAACGGTCATGTTTACGACAACAAGACATTTTCCAAACAAGAGCATTATAATGACAGCAGCGTAGCGATTTTTATTCCCAAAGGATTTAAGCCTTCAGCCAAAACAAATATTGTCGTTTATTTCCACGGGTGGAATAATAATATCGATAGCGCTTGCGCGCAGTACAAGCTCATCGAACAATTTTCAGCAAGTAATAAAAACGCCATCTTTGTTTTTCCGGAGGGACCTAAAAACTCTCCCGATTCCTACGGCGGAAGATTAGAAGAGAAAGATGGTTTAAAGAATCTGATTGACGATGTTCTAAAGTTTTTAACTGCTAAAGGGAAATTACATTCCACAAAAGCCGGCAACATTATTTTAGCGGGACATAGCGGCGCGTTTCGCGTAATTTCCTTCTGCTTAATGCGCGGAGGATTAACACAAAACATTTCCGACGTTATTTTATTTGACGCGCTTTACGGTCAAACCGAAAAATATTCCCACTGGATCGAGAAGTATAAAGGACGGTTCATTGATATTTATACCGATGGAGGAGGAACAAAGAACGAGACGGAGAGTCTGATGAATGATCTTGATGGATGGGGAATTCCTTATTTCAAAACGGAAGAAAAGGATTTAAAACCGGACGATCTCTTAAACAACCGGTTGCTTTTTATTCATACGGATTTAACTCATAATGACGTGATAGCCGTACGGCAACAATTCCTAAATTATTTGACGACAAGTAAATTACCGGAAATCAAGAAATGATTTATTTTTTAAAAACAGGAGTATAAACCTTTTTATGGCGGCACAAACTTTTTAGTGCCCAAACTTTTTGTTCTTTAATGGTGAGCTTAACCAACAAATAAATTTAATAATAGTAGTTGCGCTGCCAAAAATTATCATCGCCGTTCTGAGCGGCTGGGTAAAAGCAACTTTATTAACATGTAAATTCAGATAATCACTTTAACAAAACAGGAGATTGTACAATGAACATAAAAACTACAATACTCTTTATGCTTATGTATGTATCTGTACTTTTTATTTGCTCAAGTGTTACTTCCGCGCAAGAGAAAAAAGAAGACAAGAAGCTTACTAATACTATTAGTAGTGAACTTGACGGTTACTTCAAGAGCATGATGAAAACTCAAAACTATGTCGGTCTTGGAGCGTGTCTTATCAAAGGTGATAAGATAGTGTGGGATGGGTATTACGGATATGCTAATCTGGGTGAAAAAACGCCTTTAACGAAAGACAACATCTTTCAACTTGCCTCGTTATCAAAAACTGTAACAGCAACAGCCCTCATGCAATTATATGAGCAAGGTCTCTTCAAGCTTGATGATGATATCAACGATTACATGAAGCTAAAAGTAAGGAATCCTAACTTTCCGGATAAGCCAATCACATTTAGAATGCTATTAACACACACAGGAAGTCTGGAAGATGTAATGTCAACCGGGCTCAAAATTCCTGAAGGGATAAAATATCCGCGTGGTGTAGCGGGTGATCCCCACATCCCGCTAAATGAATTGGAAGAAGAATTGTTTACACCGGGAGGGAAATATTATTCTGTCGAATATTTCAGCAAAAGCGAACCGGGCACTAAATACAGTTATTCCAACTTCGCCTTTTCATTGATCGGATATTTGGTAGAGAAAATTGCCAAAGTAGATTTTTCAGAATATTGTAAAGAGCATATTTTCCGTCCGTTGAAAATGCATAACACGGGGTGGTTTATGAGAGGTCTTGATACAAACAAGATAATCTATGGCTATGGATTTCCTACGAACGATAGTATAGCTTCCTACAGGAAAGTAGTACATTTCGGAGAACCGGGATATCCGGCAGGAAATCTTCGTACTACAATGACTGATTTTGCAAAGTTTGTAAGTGCCTTTATTAATAAGGGGAAGTATGATAATTACCAATTACTAAAGCCCCAAACCGTCGCTCTGATGTTGACTCCGCAAGGCATTAAAAATATTCCAACCCGTTCTTTTCCAATAATAGATATCGGTTTGACCTGGCTAATAAACGATATTGAAGGAGAACAACTTTATTCAATGAATGGATTCTCAGGCAGCATATTTACAAACGCAGTTTTTTCACCGAAAGACAGGATCGGTATGATCTATTTTTATACCGGAATAACTATGAAGAACATGCCGGCAATGCTAGAGATAACAAAAAAACTTTACCGTGCGGTAAAATCATTTGACTGACAATACCCGATTTAGCAGGCATGGCAGTACGTGGCGGGTGAGAAAAGAATAAATGTTTTTCCCTCACCCTATCTCAAAGTACGATTCGATATTCTTCTTCAATTCGTTTGAAGCCTTTTTGTGGAAGAATTCATTTTGGTCTACGTGGTAATTGTAGTCGTTGCTCCAAACAGAAATATTTTCGATTACTTCTTTTATTGCGTTGGTGATGAAATAAATTTCTGCATTTGTCATTGTAGGATGCAAGGAGAGACGTACCCATCCAGGTTTATCGGAAAGATCACCATGGCTGATATGCTCTGTAATTTCCTGCGATTGAATAGGACAAACGTGGAGCAGGTAATGTCCATACGTACCCGCACACGAACAGCCGCCGCGGACTTGAATACCGTATCTATCATTTAAAAGTTTAACTACCAGGTTGTAATGAATTCCGTCAATGTAAAATGAGATAGCTCCGAGCCGGTGATCAATATTTTCAGCAAGGAGGTGAAGTTTGGGAAGTTTTTTCAGTTCTGTAAAAACTATCTTTACAAGCTCCTCTTCCCTTTTGATAATATTTTCAACCCCCATCTGCTCTTTCAACTTTATTGCAAGCGCCGCCCGTATAGTCTGGAGAAATGGAGGCGTTCCGCCGTCTTCGCGTAATTCAATACTCGAAACAAATTTATGCTGCCCCCAGGGATTTGTCCAATCCACAGTTCCGCCTCCGGGATCATCGGGAATTTTGTTTTTGTATAATTTAGAATTAAAAACAAGCACTCCGGCAGTTCCGGGTCCACCGAGGAATTTATGAGGCGAGAAAAATATTGCATCAAGTTTTTCTTCTTCAACTTCGGGGTGCATATCAATTGAAACATAGGGAGCTGCGCACGCAAAATCGACAAAACAAAAACCACCGAAGGCATGCATAAGTTTAGCAAGTTTATGATACGGTGTTTGAATTCCGGTTACATTTGATGCGGCAGTGAATGAGCCGATAATCAATTTTCTGTTTTTATGTATCTCCAGCAAATCTTCAAGATTCTCCAGGTCAACTAATCCCTCTTCGTTTGGAGGAAGAATCACAACATCGGCGAGTGTTTCAAGCCATGAAGTCTGGTTTGAATGATGCTCCATATGCGTAATGAACACAACGGGTTTTAGTTCTTCAGGAAGAGCGAAAAAATCTTTTAGCTGTTCAGAGATACGCAGACCAAGAATCCGCTGAAACTTATTTATCACGCCGGTCATACCCGAACCGCCGCAGAGAATAACATCATCTTTAGTAGCGTTGACATGTTTTTTAATAATTTCTTTCGCTTGATGGTAGGCAGAGGTCATCGCTGTACCGGTTTCGCTTGCTTCTGAATGAGTATTCCCAACAAAAGGTCCAAACTGATTAGCAATTTTTTCTTCAATCGGTTTATATAATCTACCGCTGGCAATCCAATCTGCGTAAAGCAATTTCTGTTCGCCGAAGGGGGAATGAAATGTCTGGTCGATCCCGATGATATTTTTGCGAAAGGGAGCGAAATATTTTTCTAAATCCATGTGAACCTGCGTTTTCTATTTTAATTAAATTCTTAAGACAAAAATATCAGAATTTTGCAGGAAGAAAAATCCCTATACGAGTCTTTATTAACCAATTTCTCAAAATTGGTAATATAAATCTAAACAGAGCCTATAATTATTCTTATCTCGTTATTAGCAATTTCAAACTCCTTTTCATTCCCACCAACTTTTTTCCTATTTTCGCTTAACAAAAAATTATACCTGCTTATGAGTTTATTAATAGGAATTGACGGCGGCGGCACAAAAACCCATGCTGTTGTAACTAATTTACAAGGCGAAAAATTATTTGATTGTTTTGCCGGACCTTCTAACTTCTTAATTCTCGGAACAGAAAAAGTTTCAGGGACCATTTTGGAGTTAATTGATACGTGCAGAACTTATTTACATGTAGATTACGAAGCTATTTCTACCGTCGTGCTGGGAACAACAGGCGCCGGAAGAAGACCCGACGCCGAACTACTCGAAAATGATTTTCAATCTTTCCTGAAACAAAAAAATATTTCTCCAATAAATTTCCGTGTTGAAAGCGATGCGAGAATTGCACTTGAAGGAGCATTCAGCGGAAACCCGGGAAGCATTTTAATTGCAGGAACCGGGTCGATCATGTTCGGAAAAGATCAGAAAGGAAACATTCACCGCGTAGGCGGATTCGGAAGATTTATCGGAGATGAAGGAAGCGGTTATGCCCTTGGGAAAAAAGCGCTTACCGCAATTGCAAAAAGTTTTGACGGAAGAGGTGAGAAAACAATGCTCACCGGATTGCTGGGTGAGAAATTCGGTATCTCTTCATCCGAAAAATTAATAACCGAAGTTTATAAAAATAATTTCGATATCGCATCAGCCGCGCCGCTGGTATTACAAGCCGCCGGGATGGGAGATACAACAGCAAGTACAATAATCGAATCGGAAACGGATGAACTCCTTCTGCACATAAAAGCGATGAAAGAAAAAATAGCTGAGGAAATCTTATCTATAGCTTTTATTGGAGGAATCCTGAGCAGTAAAAATAATTATTCCGATCTTTTCACAAAAAAAATAGAAGAACAGATTTCCGGTTGTAAAGTTAAACCTCCCGACTATCCTCCGGAGTTTGGAGCAATCTTAATGGCTCAAACTTTTTTTAAAAAATAATTAAGGTTATTATGGCAATTGCAAAAGTTGAATCTCGAAACCCCTGGACGTGGATCCCCACCCTTTATTTTGCTGAAGGCGTTCCTTACATTTTAGTAAACACGGTATCGGTCATTCTTTATAAACGTATGGGCGTTGATAACGCACAGATAGCGTTTTGGACGAGCCTGCTTTATCTTCCGTGGGTTTTAAAAATGCTCTGGGGACCTTTGGTTGATCTCTATTCAACGAAAAGAAATTGGATTCTCTTTACACAAATTACATTGGCAGGGTGTTTTGGTTTTGCGGCATTCTCTCTTCACCTACCGAATTATTTTATAGTCTCGCTGTTTGCATTTATTATTGCCGCCTTTGTTTCAGCCACACATGATATTTCGGCAGACGGTTTTTATATGCTCGCCCTCTCTAAAGAAGACCAGGCGCTCTTTGTAGGGATCCGTTCCGTGTTCTACCGTATTGCGATGATCTTTGGTTCCGGGTTCTTAGTTTTTTTCGCGGGACAATTGGAAAAATCGTTGGGCAATATTCCGTTGAGCTGGACTATCGTCTTCGCTTCATCGGCTTCTATCTTTTTATTGATCTTTTTATTCCACAAGTTTATACTTCCCTACCCTTCCGTTGATAATAAAAGGACTCCGAAAGAAATTTCCGAAGGCGCCCCATTCTTAAAAATCTTTTCCGAATATTTTAAGCAGAAAGGAATATTTGGAATTATCTTTTTCATCTTATTCTACCGGTTTGGTGAAGCAATGCTTGTAAAATTAGCTTCCCCGTTTTTACTTGATAACCATGCAGCCGGCGGACTTGGCTTATCAACTTCGGAAGTCGGCATTGTTTACGGAACCGTCGGTGTATTAAGTTTAATACTCGGCGGTATCTTTGGCGGTTGGGTTATTTCCAAATACGGTTTGAAAAAATGCATCTGGCCAATGGCAATTATTTTGAATGTTCCGCACGCAGCCTATCTTTATATGGCAATAGCACAACCTCCGGTCTATCTCGCCTATCCCCTTGTTGCCATCGAGCAGTTCGGATACGGATTAGGATTTACGGCATTCATGGTTTACTTGATGTATATTTCACGGGGTATCTACAAAACTTCTCACTACGCAATCTCAACCGGCATCATGGCGCTCGGCATGATGATCCCGGGTTTAGTTAGCGGTTATATACAGCAAGCCGTTGGATACAAAATGTTTTTTGTTATCGTTTTATGTATGGCTATACCGGGACTCTTATCACTCCTATTTATCCCAACAATTGAAGATGAAAAAAATGAGGCAGTCGTTGAAGAAAAATAAATTTTACCGGACAGCCGTTATTAGCTTAGTCCTTATAATTTTTTTTACAATAACTTCATTCACCTTTAGAACGCATTTATTTTCAAAGGGAATTTCTACTGATTCACTTTATAAAATAAACAACGTTTCTATTTTCTCATTAAAAGATGATTGGGTTGAAGAGACCCTTTCTAAAATGACGATTGAAGAAAAGGCGGGTCAAATTATTTTTCCGGCAATCAGCGGCAGATTTTATAATGAAGAAGATACTATCTATCAAAAAATTCTTCATCTTGTAAATGATGTAAAAGTAGGCGGATTTATTATTTATAAATCGTCAAGCGGCGGAGAAGTTTACTCACAGGCTTTTCTCTTGAATAAACTTCAACAACTCTCAAAATATCCTCTGTTAATTGGTGCTGATTATGAGAACGGCGTCTCTTTCAGATCAAAAGGAGGAACCGTTTTCCCGACCAACATGGCTCTCGGAGCCGCTAATGACGCGGCGCTTACCTATCAAATGGGCGCAGTGATCGCTGAAGAAAGCCGGGAATCAGGTGTCTTTTATAACTTTGCCCCGGTCATTGATATCAACAACAATCCGCTAAATCCGATTATTAATGTCCGCTCATTCGGTGAAAATTATGCCCTGGTTGACAAACTGGGGAATGCACTTGTTATGGGAATGCAGGAAAACCATCTGATGGCAACGGGAAAACATTTTCCGGGGCATGGCAACACGTCGGTTGATTCGCACAAAGACTTACCGGTAATTACCGGCAGCAGAGAAGAACTGTTTCAACTTGAATTAAAACCTTTTATAAAAGAAATTGATAACGGAATCATGTCGATAATGGTTGGGCATCTGGCGGTTCCGGCATTTGATGCCGACACACTTCCAGCAACGTTATCAAAAAATATCGTTACCGGTTTGCTAAAAAAGGAATTAGGCTTCAAAGGATTGATTGTTACAGATGCTTTGAATATGCACGCAATAACAAATTCATTTACAACCGCCGAAGCATCCGTTCGCGCTTTTAACGCAGGATGCGATATCCTTCTATTTCCCGAAAATGCGGATGAAGCTGCAACGGCAATTATTGAAGCTGTCCGTTCCGGAATAATTTCAGAGACGAGGCTTGATGAATCCGTTAGAAAAATTCTGCTTGCAAAAAGATGGGCAGGGTTAACGGAAAACAAAACTGTTTCGGTTGATAAACTTTCTTCTACGCTCAATAGCCGCGGACATCAATCGATTGCCGAGACACTGGCGGATGAAGCAATTACCTTAGTTAAAGATGAACAACAGCTTATCCCGCTTTCTTCTTCCTCAAAGAAAAAAATTCTACACATAACGTTAGTTGACGAAAGAAGTTCAGCTTCAGGTGAAGTGTTTAATACAATGCTGGAACATCAATTAAAAAACCTTTCCTCTTTAATCCTAACAAACAAGGCGACAAAAAAAGAATTCAACGCAGCAATAAAAGCTGCTCAAAAAGCAGATGCCGTTATTCTCTCAACATATACCCATATTCGTATGAGTTCCGGGACGATAGGGTTGACCGATGCACAGATAAAATATGTTACGCAATTGATGAAATTGAAAAAAGCAGTTGCATGGTTGTCTCACGGCAGCCCTTACGTCTTAGGTTCATTTCCAAAGATGAAAACATTTCTTTGTAATTACGGCGACTCGGAAGTATTAGAAGAAGCACTTGCAAAAGCTCTTTGCGGTAAAATTCCTATTCAAGGAAAATTACCGGTTACCATTCCAAACACCACGTTTAAGGCGGGTGACGGGTTATTTGTTTCCCAATTTTCTTTAGTAGAAGGAACTTCTGATGAGAAAAGTTTTTCATCGGTTGATCATATTATTCAGAAGGCGATTAAAGATTCGGCTTTTCCCGGTGCAGTATTGTTAGTTGCTCAAAACGGAAAAGTGCTGCACAAAAAAGCGTTCGGGCATTTAACCTATGATCCTGCTTCGGCACCGATGCAAACAAATACTCTCTTCGATTTAGCTTCTGTTACAAAAGTAATAGCAACCACAACAGCAACCATGCTCTGTTACGATAGAGGTTTATTTAAACTTGACGATAAAGTTGTAAAATACTTACCAAAGTTTGGTGCGCAAGGGAAACAGAACATTACAATCAGAAATTTACTTTTACATAATAGCGGCTTTCCTCCGTTTAAAAGATTTTATCTTACCTACAAAACCAGTGATGAAGTGCTTGCGGACATCTATAATACAAAGCTCGATTATCCCACCGGCACAAAAATGGTCTATTCCGATCTGGGAATAATCACGCTTGGGAAAATAATTGAAAAGGTAACGAAAAAAACTTTGGATAAGTTTTGTGCCGATGAAATTTTTTCTCCGCTGGGAATGACGGAAACATTTTTTAATCCCCCTAAAGAATTTAAAAGCAGATGCGCTCCGACAGAAAATGATACCTACTGGAGACACCGTCAACTTATCGGTGAAGTGCATGATGAAGCCTCATCAATGCTCGGCGGCGTTGCAGGGCATGCGGGACTTTTTTCTACAGTTGATGATATGGCAAAACTGCTCCAAATGCTTTTACAAAAAGGAATGTATCAAGGAAAACAATTTATCAAATCCTCTACCGTTGAAATGTTCGTTAAAAGGCAGTCGGGAGAAAGTTCACGCGCGCTTGGATGGGATACGAAAGACGGTGAAGGGTTTTCGTCTGCCGGAAATTTGTTTTCCTTGCAATCTTATGGACATACCGGCTATACCGGAACTTCCGTCTGGACAGACCCGACGAGGAATCTCTTCGTAATTTTATTAACAAACCGCGTCTATCCAACACGCGAGAACACAAAAATTATAAGGCTCCGCCCGGTTATCCATGATGCGGTGATTGAAGCGCTTGATCAATAATCGACGTTTTATAGTATGGAACTTCTAAAAGATTATTTTTCATTTCACGCAAAGACGCAAAGACCGCCAAGGTTTTCTTCTTTGCGCCTTTGCGAGATAATTTTTTTTCTACATATTTATTTAAACCAAACAATAAAAGCATATGAAACATTTTCTCATTCTTATTACGTATAAAGTTGATTTAGCAATAATTGATTCTCTCCTTGGGCAGCATAGAGCATTCTTGCAAACCGGGTACGATAAAAACTTACTGCTTATGTCGGGACCGGAAAACCCGCGCAGCGGTGGAATAGTTATCGCCAAAGCTAATTCTTTAGAAGAAATAAAAAACTTTTTTCAGAACGACCCATATTATAAAAACAATGCCGCAGGCTATGAGTATAGAGAATTCAACCCGGTAAAGTTTCAGCCGGTATTAACTGATTGGATTGCCGGGGAATAATTGATTTGTACCGCAAAACTCCGTTTCGCCCGCATATGAATTACTAACCATCATAATCTTTTTATTCTTCAAGCATATCCGTTTACCTTCAGAGGATAAACGATTACCCTCCGAAGGTATAATTTCCTTCTCCGGAGATATAATTTCCCCCGTTTTGATGGAATTTATATCCCTGGAGACCAAACGTTTCCTCTCAGAGAGGAAAACTTCCCTCTCCGGAATGAAAACTTCCCTCGTTTTGAGGAAAAGTATATCCCCCGCAGGGTATATTTTCCATCTCCGGGAACAAAGTTTCCTTCCCTGAGGATATATTTTTCCTCTCTTTGATGGAAATTATAAGCGTGAAGGATAAAAATATATCCCGGGAGGGGAATCAGTTCCTTAAAACAAAACCTCCGACGTTTTTGAAACGTCGGAGGTTTAGGAATTTGTGAACTAATTCTCTAAGGATATTAATCTTGCACCCGGTTATGGCACGGGATTTACCAGGGGAATACTTTTTCTGCCGCGCGGGAAGAAGGCTTTCATTTCGTTGGCTAAGGTATCAAGTCCCGGTACTTTTCCCTTATTTGCCTGTACCGCCGAATAGACTTCTAACGCGGCTACCAGCGTGTCGCTGCCTACTGCCATTACGGTATCCTCTACAGCCGAGTGGAGAGGATTGAGGACTGCCGCTACCGGTTCAAGTTTTTGCAGCAACGCGTAATCCTTCAGAAATTCCTCACGGTTAAAGGTTCCGCTGAATATCTGCGGATATTGCACTGCTGCCGCGGCAGCTTTATCAACCAACGGTTTTAGTACATTCCCAAGTTTTGGAATGACCTGCTTTTCTTCCGGTGTGAGCGTTACGAGAAACGGGAGAAGCTCTTTTGCGGCGGCAAGCGATTGATTGATGGTGGTTACTTGCTCGGCTGTTAATTCTGCCGAGATAAGATTTTGTTCCATAACATATCTCCTATTTTTTGTGCGGATAAATGAATTATTTATTTTTCTTTACTCGAGGTTTCCGCACAGAACCCCAAAGAGAAGAACTTGTAGCGCAGATTGATAATCTGCGCTACAAAAAGTGAAAACTATTTTAATAGAATAAATTTCTTCGTATCCGTAAACTTGCCTGCGGTTAGTGTGTAAAAATACATTCCACTTGCAAGTTGTTTTCCGACGTTGGAGGAGCCAGTTGTGAACTGTGCACTGTAACTTCCGGCTTCCTTCCATTCATCCGCAAGTACCGCTACTTCATTACCGAGTACATCGTAAACTTTTAGCGTAACAAAACTTTTTGCCGCTATTTGGTAGCTGATAGCTGTGCTTGGATTGAACGGATTAGGATAGTTTTGATCTAAAATATATTCTGAAAGTACTTCTTTCATGTTTCCCAAATTTATTTTTTGTACCGTTGCCATTACCGACACTTTATCGCTATTGATTGAAAGCAGCTCAGTATTATCCTTTGCTTTAATAGTGTAATCTAAATTATCATAAGGAAGATTTGTTGATGCAACGTTGTCGGTATAGGTCCTCCTGCTAGCCTTAGGAACGTAACCAATAAGTTCTGCGTCTCCTCCATTTTCCGATCTATAAATGTTATACCCCGCAAGATCGTCCTCTAAGTTTGCCTCCCAGGTTAATACGGGATGAGTATAAAGAACAGTCAGTTTTAAATTTTGTGGCTTGGAAGGAGGAAGAGCTAGAACCCCCGTATTATTTATTTGAATACTTAAGGAAAATTCTTTTGTTGATGAATTGAAATTTAATATTTGAAACCCCACGTTAGTAACAGTAGAATTATCAGCTAAATATGCGGCAGGGTTACTATACCTGGTAAACGTATTATTGTAATCAATATTAAAAAAATCTCTTTCTGTTCCTACGAAATCATCACTATTATATCGCCATCCGGCAGGGTCTGTTGAGTTGTGATGAATTAAACAGGCATAATCGGTATAATTCGCAACACCGCCAACATTTATAGTTATATAGTCCCGATGAGTAAAACCGGTATGATACGTCGGCGAAATTTTACCAATTAAATCATCACTCCTATCATATGGTGTGCTAGCACCTTGAACTAAATTCCAAGACCATTTTCCGTCTGCAGGAACTATACTAATGTCCGAATTTGTTGCGGTATAAAAATTTTCATTCTTTATTTGATAAACAAGCAAACCATGCGTAAAAATATGCTGCGGATAAAACCTATCGCTTATTAAGAATGGATTTGCGCCGGAGTATTCATTCCTTGTTTCGTAATTTTCAATAAAATAATATTCTTTTAACCATCCCGTTACACCATCATATTGCAGAGGAATAATGACTGCCTCATTTTTAATGTGAGTATCCCCTAAAACAAAGTTATTCGTATTTGTACTTATTACTGAAGGGTTCAACCACCCTAAACGATATTTTTCATAACCACTCATATAGCCATTATTTTCTGCACACATAAGCGCAAAAGAATTTATTCGACCGCGATTACCATAATTATAATAGGAATATCCATCAAAATGCCCCGAGTTTTGGCCACCTCCAAATAAGTAATGGCAATATTCATGAGCTGGTCCACATACAATCCATGGAGTTGTAATATATTTTTCTTGTAAAAATATTCTTGAACCTGATGTACTTTTAATTGTAACTCCATCATTCGTTGAAAAGTTTGTGTTTTCCAAAGATTTTTCGGCGCCGACTCCATATCTGGAAGACCCTCTATTTATAATCCATATATGATCTACAATCCCATCACCGACGCCTGGCTTATAAAAATGATTAAATAATGTATCACCTCTCATAAATTGCCAGTTATCGTATTGTTTAAAATTTATATTATAAGCCCCATTTGGGTCATCAAGGGTTTGCAGAATCTCTGTAAATACTTGAGTATCACCCCCATAACCATTTTGATAAAATGATTGATTATGTTTTGTGGTAACATATGCGATATCACCTACTACATGAAACTGCCCAAGATTTCCGTTTCCATCACCTCCGGACGATCTATCAAAAAAGTCACTTAAATTTAAAGGTGTAAAAATATTATTTGAAGGGATATTTGTGTTAACAAAAGTTTGTGCCCATGAAGGTAAAACAGTATAATCGGGCCACGAGTCAGTGTTTTGCGTATCGTCTAAATACCTTACAAATATCACTAACGCTTTTAAGGTTCCCACAGCTGTTTTTTCTTGACCGCCTCTTAACATGGTTGTTTAAGATGGATATATTCCAGCTTGTACGCTTTGAAGATCTTCAGTAGGTGAACCGAACAAAAGTTCTTGCCCATTCGTTTCTACAAAAAAACAAGAAAAACCAAGAATCACCATTATAAACAGTTTCATGTGTACTCCTATAAATTATTTTAGTAAAATTATTTTTTCTTTTGAGAGCCTTTGATCTTGTTTTAGTATAACCAAATAAACTCCACTGCTTAAATTGTCATCGTTATATGTAATGTTATAATTGCCTGAAGGCTTGTATTCTTCCAAAATTGTTTTGATCTTTTGCCCAAGAATATTGTGAACAGATATCTCCGTAAATCCCGCATTTGGTAAAATAAATTTTAAGGTAACCGTACTATTAAAGGGATTGGGATAAGCCTCAATTTTAAAACCAGCAGGAATAATTATCTTTTCATCTTTAACGTGAGTTATCGTTCCAAATTTAACACCGTTTATTATAGCCCCTTGTAAGAAATATTGCCCGTCATTAAATCTTAACTGCCACACCATTCCGAAAGCTTTTGCAATGCGAGTTGGATAATCTCCATCACCAGGTCCCCAAATAGTATCTTTAGAATTTACGAAAACACCATTGTATTCTTTTGTTTCAAGGTCTTTTTGCAAGAACCCATAAAATGTATAGTCATAATAGGTTCTCTGTATACCTCTTGCATTTCCTACTGAATTATTTACGGTATCACCTGTACACATTGACCATATAGTAGAGTCTTTGGAACTAAAATCAAAATATTTGTATTCACCATAACCACACTGTGTGTTATTGCCATTATATCTGTATATCATGTTTGCATCTTTTCTAATATACCAGATATATTCACTACCAGGAACACCTAAGTATTTCTCTTCGAGAACCATGTAAGTCTTTCCATTAGGCATTAAAGTATCGCCAATAACCGTTGTACTAAAATACTCAGTACCGAAAAGAGTAGCGGCGGCATATTCCCAATAGTTACCGATTTGCAGTGGGAAAAAATCTGTAGTATCAATAGGAGGTCCGGTGCCATTAATGTTTGATGAGCTTGAAACAATACCAAACTGTTGCGCGTTTGTTTCTATTAAAAGCAAGAATAAACCAAGAATCACTATCACAAAGAGTTTCATTATTTCTCCCAGTATTATTTAAGCAATGTCATTTTATTTAAGGCAGTAAATTTATAGGTCTTGTGGACATAAATATAAATTCCGTTGCTTAAATTATTTCCATTAAAAGCTACGGAATAACTTCCCGGTTTTATTCCCTCATTATTAATTAAAGTTGTTTTCCCCCCCCCATGATTATTATTATAAACTTTAAGTGTAATTAAGTAAGTTGCAATTAAATCAAAATTTATTTTAGTTACCGGATAAAAAAGGGTTGAATAGTCAAGGTAGTGTACGAAATGATTTGGTGTGCCTGGCGTTAAGTCAGTTGAAGTTGTAAAAACTTCGGGAGTTTCAGAAATAAGCAGAGAGAGAGAGATATTTAAGAGCATCTTCCCTTCCACCGCAACTGAGAGAGAGAGAAAATTAACGTGCCAACCTATGTAAAGAAATGATCCCAAATTTACTTCTTAATTTTTGTTCTAAAATATTCCTATCGAAATTATCCTTCAGTCAAGTTCTGTTTAGTTGTTTGTATTTTTTAAGTTGGATTGTGTGTGTGTTGTTCTTAACCCGCACATAATTCATACGGTCCCAAGTATTAATTATTTTTTCTAAAGCAAACGTAAGAATTCCTTATTTAAAAGTCAAATACAATAAACTCTCCAGTGTTTTAAAAACACCGGAGGTTTCTATCAATCTATTCTTATACTAACAACTGATAACTGAAGACTAACTCACTTCATCAAAATTAATTTCTTTGTCTGGTTAAAGGCACCGGCTTCTATCTTATAGAAATAGACACCACTCGCCAGTTTACCGGCGTTAAAGGTCACTCTGTGTTCACCGGCATTTTGAAGTTCATTTACTAATGTAGCAACCAGTTGACCGACGTTGTTATAAATCTTCAACGTAACTTTTTCTTCTTTTGGTAAAGAATATTTTATGATCGTTGACGGATTGAACGGATTTGGATAATTCTGCGCAAGATCAAATTGTGTAGGGATCTGCTCCTCTTTTTCTACACCAACTAAAGCCTCTTGTATTTTTAAATTATCAATCGCCCAGCCCCAGCCATCAACAGCCGGATCAGCAAATAATCTGAACCTTATCATGATTTGATCCCCAGTGTTAAAATGATCCAGCAAGTTTACCGTATGCGTTACGAACATGGAAGGTGTTCCGCTTGCATTGACATTAAAAGCCGATAACCAATTTGTATTAGCTCTGCAATCATATCCCGGAAGTAAAGGGATCCAATTTCCACCGTTAGAGGCTTCTACAACCACATAATCATAAAAATCGCTTCCGCCATAAACCGAACCCGGTTCCCCCGGTTCAACAATTGCAATATCGTCATATTGCAAGGTAGCATTTGTTCCTGCTACTATAATTGGAACAAGTAAGGAATAAATAAAATTTTTATTTGTCCCGTACGGGTGCGGACTATTAATCGCTCCGCTTGAAAATCCGGGGGCTGTTTTGATTTCGAAATCTCCGGAAAAATCATTTGTAGCTTCATTAAAATCATTTGTATACCCTTTACGAGCTGCTAAAATTACAGCGGGGGCTGTTGAGATTAATCCGGATTTATATTGGACTCCCCCTTTATAAGAAACAAGCTGAAACTTCTTTAATCCGCTTCCGGAATATGGAACGGTAAGAGAGGAATCATTTATTGTTGTTGATGCAAAAGTAAATTGGTTAACGCCATCAACAAACACTTGGGTCGAATCATACGGTGAGCGGAGTGAGGCGTTGATAATCAACCCATTAATAGTTTGATAAATGTTGCCGTTGATCCTTGGAGAGAGTGTAACCACCGCAGGAGTGTAGTTTACCAATTCGGGTAACGAGACAGACCAAATTCCTCTTCCGTGTGTAGCCAGAACAACTTCATCGTCCACAATTTTCATATCCCAAACAGCGGCTGCCGGGAACCCGTTATTTGAGTAATGCCATGAAACACCGTTATCGGTAGATTCAATAATTCCTATTTCAGTTCCAGCCCAAATGATATTTGTATTGTAGGGCATCACTAGAACGCAGTAAGTTGCAACATCAGGAAAGCCGTTTGTACTTGTTGTAGAAGAAGCAAAGCCGGTAATGTCACTCCAAACTCCGCCGTAATCGGTAGTACGCAAAATTTTGGGAGCTCCCTGATATGAAAAAGTTGCATACGCCGTAGCGGGGTCTGTGGGATGGGTATCTAAACCGGACAAAAGTCCCATCGACTTTGAATAATTGTTCGTTGCAGTAAAACTTAAACCACCGTCTTTTGAAACATTCACTTTCCCTCTGGAACTCATATAAACCCCAGCCCAAACAACTTGTGGAGTAGCTGTAGAAATAGTTACCTGTGCAAAAGTGATATAACCTCCACTACTATCCGGGAAAAAAGAAGTAGGTATTGGTGTAAGTACCCAATTTTCTGCAAAGTTATCTGATCGATAAACACCTTTATTGCTGATGACAAATAACAAATCAGGATCTTGCTTGGAACCGGCAATTTTTGTTATGAAAGGTGATGTTAAATCGTTTCCATAATCATCAAATCCCGTAGTTGGCGCTTCGGATGTTTTCCAGCCGTCGACAGTCCTATATAAACCATTGTACTGATACCCTCCGATCATTTTTAACGGGTCTTTGGGATTCCAAACAACTTCAAAACCGTCACCACCAATAACAAAGCTATACTTGGTTGATGCGGTAGCTTCACCTTTTGCAGGATCCGAAACCCAAGTACCATTATCTTGCGTTCCACCAAAGTAGGCATGGGCACCGGTCATTTTATCAGCGCCATAAAATTGAGCAGTGTTATATCCGTTATTTCCAACTTCTTTAAAAGTTGTTCCACCATCAGTAGAGAGTGCAACCCCTCCGTCATTCCCATTTATCATTTTAAAAGTTTTGTTTACTGAATCCATAGGAACGCAAACAATATTATGCTGATCAGGATGAATATACGCTTGCGAGCCTGAATACTGGCCGTAAGCATCCGTAATCGGAACAGAATTGCGAACAAGAACCGCCGCAGTGTCCGGCACTACCGAAATTTTCCATAAATCGATACCACCAACGAAGACAATATTTGCATCATACGGATTAACGGCGATAGTGTTGTCATACCATCCCTGGCCACCGAGCCAATCATAGGTTGTGCCGGATTTTTCTTTTATTTCAACCCAGTTTATTCCTCCATTTGTAGTTCCATAGAGTGAAGAACCAGCACTCATTTCGGAGGAGAGATAAAGTTTTGAAGTATCAGACGGAGCGATAGCAATTTCCATTCTACTACCGCTCAGGTTTTTATTATCTGTTGCAAACCATGTTTCCCCCGCATCAAATGATTTTATTACACCATTCCCATTGGCAGCAGCATACAACGTTTTAAAATTTAACGGGTTCGCGATAACTTGCTCAACGTTACCAAATGATGATTTTTTACTCCATGAAGTTCCGCCATCGACTGATTTTAGTATTCCCGTTCTTGTTGCCGCAACCAGAACATTTTCATTTAAAGGATCAATGACTAATCTATTTACATAAGCGAAATCATTATTGTTTGTTGTGGAAACAAGTTGAGCCCATGATTCACCACGGTCTGTTGACTTAAATATCCCGTCTCCGGCAATTGCATCAGCATTGTAAAAACCTTCACCGGTTCCGGCGTATATAATATTTTTATTTGATTGAGCCTGCACAACCACCGTGGTAGCCAAATTTGGCAACGCATCTGTAAGACAACGCCATGAAGTTCCGGCATTTAAAGTTTTCCAGACACCACCGCCAACAGAACCGGCATACCAAGTATTTTTTAATGCATCATCGGGATCAACAACAATTCCTCTTGTTCTTCCTCCAACATTTGCCGGTCCCCGTTCAACCCAATTTAAATTCGATATTTTTTTCAACGATATACTAGAGCTCATCATCTTTTTTAATTCTATAAATTTGTAATTAGGATGATATGTCGGTTCCGAAAAACCTTCACGGGTTCGAATCATTTTTTGAATTTTCGCAAACATATCGGGGCTGTCAAACCTGTTTTTACTTTCCATTCTTTTTTCTCGTTCGGAATCAATTAATTTTCCTGATTCTCTTCGAGTAGTCACTACGCTTCCAGGCTTTGCAGCTTCTTTATTAACTGCAATCAACTTCGCTTTTGACGGAGTGTTAGCGGTGGTTTTAGTAACTTTAGGAGAAAGTTGACTTACTGTTTTAGTTTGGTTTGATTTTTTTAAGGAACCGACTCTTCGTTGAGGGTCTCTTCCATCAAATAAAAAATATGCGATGACACACAAGATGCCTACAAGTGAAATAAAAGTTAATCGGTTTTTCATTACTCTGCTATATTTCTTTCTAATTGAATTATTTTTCAATCTTTTTGTTTTGTTTTAACATCGAAGACATAACCCCGATTTTCTTCTCCGTCATTCTTGAACTTTACTATACCGGAAAACTTCCGAACCCGTATTTTGAATCGTCCAGCCCACTGAACGGAACCGAGATTTACAAAATCTTCATGAATGATCTTATGCGTTTTTTTTTCATAAACAAAAAACTTTATCGCTGTTTCTGTAGAGGATTTGCCCCGGTTGGTACCTAAATAAAATTCTTTTGTTTCATTCTCTTGAAGCGTGAAAGTCTCGCCATATTTCTCTTTAGCAAGTTCACTTATCTGACTATAGCTGTTAAGTTGAGTTCCAGACAATTGAACTGACTTGGCACAATTTGAATGGACACATGAATTAACAAGAAACTGTGAAAAAAAAAGAGTTACGACTATAGCTTTCATTTACAAATTTTAGTTGTCGTTTGAAAATAAATATTATTTGGGTTAATTCAAACTATATAAAAATGACACTGCCGGGTGGACCAGGAGATTACGATAGGCTAAAAACGTTATTTATTGAAACCGGGAATCTCTACACTTCCAAATTTCTTCAGAATTGATTTGCTATATTTGAAACATGAAACTATTACTTATCGAAGACGAAAAAGATTTAGCCGGTACGATCTCATCGTATTTAAAAGAAGAAGACTATTTGATCGAATCTGCCCATTCATATTCAGAGGCGTTTGAAAAAATCCATCTCTCCGAATACGACTGCGCCCTCGTTGATTTAATGCTGCCTGACGGAAATGGAATTGATTTAGTCAAGAAGTTAAAAGAAGTAAATCAGAAATGTGGAATTATTATCATCTCCGCAAAAGAATCCTTAGAAGATAAAATTACCGGGTTGAACTTAGGAGCAGATGATTATATAACAAAACCATTTCACCTGGCTGAGCTAAACGCAAGAATAAAATCAGTAATTAGAAGGAAACAGTTTGACGGCGGAAAGGTTATTGAAATTAATGAATTGAAAATAGATACTGATAAAAGAGAACTGACAATAAAGAATATTGCGATAGAATTAACACGAAGGGAGTATGATTTGCTTTTATTCTTTATAAGCAACAAAGAAAGAGTGTTGAACAAAGAAGCGATTGTTGAACATGTCTGGGGTGATAATTCAAGCGCATTCGACAATTTTGATTTTGTCTATACCCATATTAAGAATTTGAGAAAGAAGTTGAAGGATAACGGAGCCGGCGATTATTTGAAATCTGTTTATGGTATCGGCTACAAATTTACACTGCGATGAAACTCTTAAATAAAATATCGCTTTACTACATTTTTAATACTGCGGTTCTCTTTATTGTTGGATTATTCGCCATTTACTTCTCTGTCGATTGGATAATAGCTGATAGCTCGGATGGACAGTTAAGAGATACCGCTACGGAAATAACGCTAAAACTTACCCGCGGAATAAAAACAGAATATCCACCTCTGATTGAGATAAAAGAATTATCAACCGAACCTCATATCAAATCAGCCTTTAAGGATACAACGGTTTATCTGGAATCCGAGAACGATAATGAAGCATACAGACAGTATACGGTCTATAAAAAAATCAATGATAGAAACTATAGAATAACTGTCCGGAATTCATTGATTGAAAAGGAAGATTTATTTTCAACAATACTCATTATTCTGACCATCATTTTAACACTTCTGTTAATTATCCTCTCACTAATTAACCGTTATTCCGCAAGGAAAATTTTTAAGCCGTTTTATGATAATCTAACGCAGCTTGAGAAGTTTTCACTAAATAAAAATGATTCGATTGTTTTAGCAGATTCTAACATCGAAGAATTTAATGAACTAACAAAAGCCCTAACAAAATTAGCCGAGAAGGCGTTAAAGGAATATCGATCTTTAAAAGAATTTTCGGAGAACTTAAGTCACGAGCTTCAAACTCCCGTGGCAGTAATAAAAGCAAAAATAGAGCTGCTCCTGCAAAAAGAATTTGCAGATCCCGATTTGCCGGCAAGTCTGCAATCAATAATGAACAATGCAGATAAACTTGACAAGTTGAACCGTACCCTTATTCTTTTAACGAAATTAGATACTGCAGATTTGTTCCCAATACAAAAAATTCTTTTAAGTGAAAGAATTGAAAGAACGCTCGATAATTTTTCGGACGCGATCCAGAATAAAGAAATTAAGCTGCGCACCAATCTTGGCTCAAAGCTTAACATAGAATTCAACGATAATTTGTTGGATATCCTTTTAAGCAATCTCATCTCAAATTCGATAAAGCATAATATCCACGGAGGTGAATTATTTATTGCACTGAATGATGCTGTCTTGGTTATTAAAAACAACGGGAAGGAACCGAAACAAAATCCGGAGAACTATTTTAAGAGATTTGTGTATGGAGAAAAGTTACAAAATTCTTTGGGATTAGGCTTGGCAATTGTTAAAAAGATTTGTGATATGTATGGAATGGAAATCACCTACCAATTCATAAATGGATTGCATATGATAGAATTGAATTTCAATAAAACAAAAGACACAAAATGAAAAAATCTGTTTTATTCCTGCTCATGTTAATTGGCGCAACACTTCATGCGCAAACAAAGCTTGATTACTATATCGGCAAAGCATTAGAAAATGATGCGACGTTGAATCAATTAAAGAATCAAATCCCGATAAATAGTCTTCAGAACGAACTGGATAAAGCGCAAAATTCAGCATTCCAGATTTCTTTGACCGGAGATTATTTATTTGCTCCCTTCTTTAATAATAATGGCTTGGTTACTACTACTCCCGATCCAAAAGCTATTGGCTATGATGTAGGGATAACAAATGGCGGATTATATTCCGCTCAAGTGAACGTACAAAGAAATATTTTTAACGGGAATTTGATAGACGCTCTGAAAAGTAAAAACGAATTGGCAGACAAAAATATTCTGAATGAAATCAAGCTCGAAGAGCACAACCTTAGAAAAGTTTTAACCGATCAATATTTAACCTGTCGCCAAAATCTCTCATTATATGATCTTGCAAAAGAGCAAAGTGAAAATCTCCAAACGCAAGTAACAATGACCACCGGTTTAGTAGAGCAAGGGTTTGTTAAAGCCCAGGATTTTTTGCTTTTGAAAATTGAATTGAAGAATCAACAATCAATTGTAACTGAAACGTGGCGCGATTATAAAAGCGGATTGATGCAGCTTAACTCACTTTGTGGACTTCAAGATACCGGTTCAGTTCTATTAGAAAACGTGAACCTTGAGATTACGGATCAAGTAGCTCAATCTCATTTCTCAACAAAATATTCACTTGATAGTCTGGCTTTACAAAATCAACAAGAACTTTCTGAAACCACCTACCAGCCAAAAGTGAATTTATTTTTTAACACTGGATTAAATGCCGTCGAGTTGAATAACATGCAGAGAAAGTTCGGACTTAGCGCCGGAGTAAATTTCTCTTTGCCTCTCTTCGATGGAAATCAAAAAGATATCACCCGTCAGCAGAATGATATTTACGGAAAGACCATCCGGCAAAACCGTAATTTCTTTGAGCGGAATCTTTTTTTGCAAAGGCAAAATGGATTAGAGAAAATCAGCTCGCTAAAAACAACGTTGAATAATCTGCAAGATCAGATCAAAGATTACGACCAGGTGATATTCCTGGCGAAAACAGAGGTTGCACAAGGATCGCAAACCATGCTAGAATTTTTAACACTGCTAAAAAATTATCTTGAGTTAAAGAAGAATAAAATTGCAACTGAGATAAACTATCAACTTGAGATAAACAATTACAATTATTGGAATTGGTAAAATGAAAATGAATAACCTACTTAAAAGTAAAACCGGTGGATTAGTTGCCTTACTTCTTCTCACTTTATTCCTTTACTCGTGTAGCAAGGAGAATGATACAACACAAGAAGAAAAAAGCGGCACCCCGGTTAAGGTCGTAAATCCAACATTGACAAATTTAACCGACAATCTTACATTAAATGCAAATACGATTTTTCAGAGGAAAGAAATTGTCCGCGCAACTTTCCAGGGATTTGTGGTAAAGGTCATCAAAAAGATCGGCGACCGGATTAACGTCGGGGATGAGATTCTTCAACTGCAAACGAAAGAATTATCCGGCAGCGGTTCGATGGATATCAATATGGGAAAAGAATTATTTAAAGGACTAATCACCATCAAAGCTAAAACAAACGGCGTGTTGACTGAACAAAATCATAATACTGGTGATTTCGTTTCTGATGGCGAACAGCTTGCGGTAATTGTAGACCCTTCATCTTTGATAATTGAGTTGAATGTCCCTTATCAATTTGTCTCGCAAATAAAATTAGGGAGCAATTATTCAATAGATTTACCAAATGGTAAATCTTTGGACGCAGCAATTTATAAAATTCTTCCGAGCGTAGATCAAGTTTCGCAGACACAAACATTTTTACTCAAGCTGAAACATGCAGATGATCTCCCGGAGAATTTAAATGTGACAGCTAAAATTCCAATAAATATTTTTCACAACGCGTTAACTATTCCCAAGACCGCATTAATGACGGACGAAACACAATCTACTTTTTGGGTAATGAAATTAATTGATGACTCCACTGCCGTTAAGATTGACATTGTGAAAGGAATTGAAAATGAACAGGCAGTTCAATTGATTAGCGGCGGCATAAAAGTGAATGATAGAATTATTTATGAAGGGGCTTTCGGTTTACCGGATACTGCTAAAGTGATAGTAGGAAAATAATGCTATGAATAACTTCTATGAGAAATATAAAAGTCCCATCGCAGTAATTCTTCTGATGATTCTCCTTGGCGGTGGTTATTCACTAATGAAATTAAAAACCGGACTCTTCCCGGATATAACTTTTCCAAAGATAAAAATTATAGCTGAGAACGGAGATCAACCCGTTGATAAAATGATGGTTACAGTAACCGTTCCGTTGGAAAATGCTATTAAGCGGGTTGAGGAATTAAAAATTATTAGAAGCACAACCAGCCGCGGCAGTTGCGAGATCTCAGCCTTCTTGAATTGGGGAAGCGACGTTGATCTTGGCAAACAAAGAGTTGAGGCACAGGTTAACGCAATAAAACAAAATCTTCCGCAAGGAATAAACATTACTGTTGAGAAGATGAACCCTTCAATTCTTCCGGTAATGGGATTTTCTCTCGAGGGGAAAAACAAAAGTCAAATTGAATTGCGTCAGCTTGCCGAGTTTACGATCAAACCGTTTCTTTCCCGTGTTGAAGGAGTTTCAGATGTAGCAATAATTGGGGGCAAAGTTAAAGAGTATCAAATCATCCTCGATCCGGTCAAGTTGAGCAACTTGAGGATTTCACCCAAGAACATCGCAGATATTTTATCAAAGTACAATTTTATAGAATCAAGCGGTTTCGAAGTGAGCTTCAACCGGCTATATCTTACGCTGACAAATGCTACTATCACTTCAAAAACCGAATTGGAAAATACTGCGATCATTAATACTCCGAGAAGCAAAATCACACTTAACGATATTGCGGAAATTAGAATTGCGGAACGCCGGGATTATGTCAGAATAAATGCGAACGGGAAAGATGTTCCCTTGATCGCAATTGTTAAACAGCCAAACGCAAATTTAATTGACGTGGTTAAGGAAGTTAATAATCAACTCATTGAATTAAAAAAAATACTCCCCAAGGATGTTGAGCTAAAACCATATTACGATCAAGCAGATTTTGTGGGTGATTCGATAAGTAGTTTGAAGGATGTCTTGTGGCTCGGTCTTTTGCTTGCAATTATTATTACGGTAATATTTTTGCGCTCATTTAAAGCAAGTTCAGTCATCTTGATTACGATACCGCTGACGTTGGGATTAACGCTGATTACTCTTTACACGCTCGGATACACATTTAACATCATGACGATCGGAGCAATTGCAGCTGCTGTGGGATTAATAATTGATGACGCGATTGTAGTTGTTGAACAAATTCACCGAACGCATGAAGAAAATCCCGACGAGAACAGTATTAATCTTGTTAGCAAAGCTATAAATTATCTTTTGCCGGCGATGGTCGGTTCCTCTTTAAGCACCATCGTAATTTTTCTTCCTTTTGTTTTAATGAGTGGCGTAGCGGGTGCATATTTTAAGGTAATGACCGATACCATGATCATCACGCTTGTCTGTTCGTTTTTTGTAACCTGGATTGGACTCCCTGTGATTTATCTTTTATTGTCGAAAGAAACTCACTCTATAAAAAATAAGACACAGGAGATCAAAAAACGGAATTGGGTTTACTTTTTTATCAATCGCCCATACATTTCGATAACCTTTGTCGCTCTTCTTGTTGTATCCGCAATTCTCATTCTTCCAAAACTTCCTTCGGGATTTCTGCCCGAGATGGATGAAGGTTCGATTGTGCTCGATTTCGACAGCCCTCCAGGAACTTCACTTGAAGAAACCGATCGTATGCTTCGGATTGTTGATAATATTTTATTAAAAACACCGGAGGTAGAAAGTTTTTCGCGAAGAACAGGAACGCAGATGGGATTTTTTATTACAGAACCAAGCCGGGGCGATTATCTGATTCAATTAAAAAAGAAAAGAAGTTATACAACAGATGAAGTCTCAAATGAAATAAGAAAAAAAGTTGAGGCTGTTCTTCCCTCTCTTCGTGTTGATTTTGGTCAGGTAATAACTGATATGCTTGGTGATTTGATGAGCTCCGTTCAACCGATTGAAATAAAAATATTTGGCGATGACCGCGATAAACTTCAAGAACTTGCCGACACTGTTTCTTCAATAGTTTCCAGCGTTGACGGCACTGCCGATGTATTTAACGGAATAGTTATAGCCGGACCGGAAATTCAAACAATTCCAAAGGTGAGTGAGCTTGCAAAATATAATTTAACACCGAATGATTTTCATTTTCAAATGCAAACAAAAGTTGACGGAATTGTTGTAGGAGGAGTTCTTGGCAAAAACCAACTGGTCGATGTCAAAATGTTTGAGAAGGGTTACGATAAATCCGATAAAAACCTAAACAAGAGTTTTCTTTTTCTTAATGATGGAACGATAAAACCTTTAAACGAATTTGCCGACATCGAAATAAAAAAAGGGGTTGCCGAAATAGAACGTGAAAACTTAAAACCAATGGTCGCCGTTACCGCGAGATTAAATAATAGAGATTTAGGAAGCACGCTGACTGACATCAGAAAAGAAATTTCAAAAAAGGTTGCACTCCCTACAGGTTATCAAGTTGTGTATGGCGGAGCTTATGCCGAACAACAACAAGCATTCACAGAACTCCTTATGATTCTGGTCTCCGCTGTTCTTCTTGTTTTTACCGTTATCTTATTTCTTTTTAGAAGTGTCAAAATATCGTTGGCAATTATTTTTATTGCAATACTCGGAATTGTTGGAAGCGTACTGGCTCTTTTTATAACCGGAACGCCGCTTAATGTTGGTAGTTACACCGGAATAATTATGATCGTTGGAATAATCGGAGAAAATTCCATTTTCACCTATCTGCAATATCGAGAGGCGATAAACCGAAATATACCGGTGAGTGAATCAATTGTTTATTCAATTTCAACCCGGCTAAGACCAAAATTGATGACGGCACTTGGCGCAATCGCGGCACTACTTCCTCTAGCACTTGGCATCGGATCGGGCGCTCAATTACATCAACCACTAGGTATTGCAATAATCGGAGGACTACTTTTAGCGCTTCCGCTTTTGCTTATCGTTTTGCCAACTATGCTGAAACTATTGGAGAGAACTGGGGACAAAAAAATAGGAACTGCTAGTTAATTATTTGTAATATTTTTCTAAATAACAGGAGTCATATGAAATCTGTAACTTGGTTTTGGGGATTAACGATTTTATTTGCGGTTCTACTGTTCATGGTTAACTCCAACGCGCAAAATAAAGTTGATGTAAGTAAAGCTGACAAAGGTTATCACCTCATAAAAAAAATTGAGATCGGTGGAGAAGGTGGTTGGGATTATCTTATAGTTGATAGTAACGCGAAGCGCTTGTACGTTTCCCGCTCTACCCGCGTTGATGTAGTTGATGTTGAAACCGGTAAAAAAGTCGGCGAAGTTCCAAACACACCCGGAGTTCATGGCATTGCGTTGGATGTTGAAAATGGACAAGGATACATCAGCAATGGAAGAGATAGCTCTGTTACAATTTTTGAGTTGAAATCATTGAAAGAGATCAGCAAAGTAAAAGTTGAAAAAAATCCCGATGCAATTATTTACGATCCGTACTCAAAAAGAGTTTTTGCATTCAACAGAGGAAGTTCATCGGTAACCGCTATTGATTGCGCCACGGGAAAAGCCGTCGGAACATTGGCATTAGGTGGTCATCCCGAATTTTCAACATCAGATGAAAAAGGAATGATGTACGTTAACCTTGATGATAAAAGTGAAGTTGTTGCATTTGACGCGAAAAAATTAGAGATAAAATCTCGTTGGGCAATCGCCCCGGGAGAAAGCGCTTCCGGAATGGCGATCGATAAAAAAACAGGAAGATTGTTTTTAGTATGCGAGAATAAAAAAATGATTGTTCTCAATACCTCTGATGGTAAAATGGTTGCCGACCTCCCAATTGGTGAGGGAACTGACGGCACTGCGTTTGATCCCAAATTAAAACTTGCTTTTAGCGCAAATGGCGGAGATGGAACGTTAACGGTTGTTAAGGAATCAACTGCAAATAACTTTTCGGTTGTTGCAAATGTTCAAACTCAAAAAGGAGCAAGAACCATTGCCTTGGATGCAAAGACTCATAATCTCTATTTACCAACCACTCAATTTGGACCAGCGCCTGCACCAACACCGGAAAGACCGAGACCAAGACCGGTTATGATACCCGGCAGTTTTGTAATTCTTGTTTTTGGTGAATAAATAATTTTCATCCTCATTTAATAAAACATATTTCTCCCGGGGGATGTAAACACAACATCCCCGGGAAATAAACTTAATAATCTTTCGTCCCCTTCCTTCTCTTCAAAATTCCTTCAAATTCTGTTTCTATATTTCAACAAACAATTTTATAGACAATGAGAGATAAATGAGAAACAAACTACTTTTCATTATTTATATACTACACAAAGCCATTCAATATGATAATGGCATATAATAATCTATCACAAAGGAAAACCAAAATGAAAACAACAATCTTGTTCCTAGTTCTTTTTACTTTTACTCTTTCATTAACCGCACAGGAAATAAAAGTGCCGGTAAAAGTTAAAGATGCGTTCACAAAACTTTATCCCAAAGCAACTGAATTAAAATGGGGTAAAGAGGGAAAAACGGAATTCGAAGCTGAGTTTAAAGATCAGGGAAAATCCATTTCAGTTGTTATGAATGCCGAAGGGAAATTAATTGAAATTGAAACCGTCATCCCCAAAACCGATTTGCCAAAAGGCGTAGCTGAATATGTAGCAAAAAAATATGAAGGATATTCAATTACCGATGCTGCAAAAATTGTCGACGCAAAAAACAACATTACCTTTGAAGCCGAAATATCGAAGGGCAAAGTTAAGAAAGATGTTATGTTTACAAAGGATGGCAAACCGGTTGTAAAAAAAGAATCTAAATCCGAAAAAGAAAAGAAGGGCGAAAAAGAACAAGACGAAGAAAAAGATTAAAAGCTTTTTTGAAAGAAGGTTTACGTCTTCTTTTTGTAAACTCCATTCATTCCCTTATTTTTAATATGTCACTTCTGTTCCCTCCACAGAAGTGACAATTTAACCGCCTTTGTTAATTCAACGGCGGTTTTTTTTAATTTTTTCTGTATGTTGCTTTATAGCAGTCTCGTTTTTGTTTTTAGTTTTTGCGATAAATATTCTTTAGAATTTTCTTAAAATCCACTTTGGAGATAATCTATGATCTTATTAAAAAAATTATTTTTATTGACAATAATTTCTTTAGTACTTATGAGTTGCAAAGAGAAATCAACCCCGACAAATGAAGAGGTAGTAACTCCAACAGTTACAAAAAGCGCAAAGCGAGGAATCGCTTTCGACCTTGCTTCAACTGCAGATTTCACAGCTATTTCAAAAGGAGTTAGCTGGTGGTACAATTGGGGGAAAAGCTGCAACTCAAATGCTCCCGCAACATATTATCAAACATACGGCATGGATTTCATCCCGATGCTTTGGGGTGGTAACACAAGCACGAATGATATGACGACAGTTAAGAATTTTATTATCGCCCATTCAGAAATACATTATTTGTTGGTGATGAACGAACCAAACCTAGTCGATCAAGCTAATCGAACACCAAGTCAAGCGGCAACCGATTGGCTCAAATATGAACAAGTTGTAAGCGATCTAGCAGCTCAAGGAAGAATAGTTTACCTTGTAGGACCTGCAATGACCTGGGGAACTATGACAAACTATTCAGATCCCGTTGTTTGGCTTGACGCTTTTTACACTGCATATAAATCTGCAAATGGTGGAAGAGAACCGAAAATTGACTATCTCGCTTTTCACTGGTATGATTACGGATTAAGCGCTCAACTCGATAGGTTGAAAAAGTACAACAAAAAAATATGGGTTACTGAAATGGCTAACTGGAATTCTCAGATTAATTCTTATTCCAAACAAGCAGAGCAGATGCAACAGATGGTCTCACTTTGCGAAAGCAGGATAGATGTTTTTCGGTACGCATGGTTTTATGGGCGCGGGAATTTCCCTGATGTTCATTTCACCTATCTCTTTACTTCAAAGGATGGTGAACTTTCCGATCTCGGGAAACTTTATATCTCATTGCCGTATCAGTAGTATTCTATTTAGAAATATCAGTTGACAGCACTCAAAAACTTTAGCAGTTTCTCTGCTTTTTCTCCAGCTTCTTCAGATTCTTTTTTGAGTTCTGAAATAAAACTATTTTCTTCTATCGTGCCATGGATAGATTCAAAGTCGGAGTTTTTAACTTCATCATTGCCGTCAATGCCATAACCAATTTTTGCGAAAGAGTCAAATTCCTTGGTCGCGTCTTGAGTAATCATATTATTAAGTCGGGTGAGATTAGTTTTCCAATCAGCAATAATTTCTTTAAGAATTGCCGGTGTTATTTCTTCAATTTTAATATTATACTTGTGTTCAATCAACGCGGCGCACCAATTCCATTCGTTTTTGTCGCACGCCTGGTGCATCCCTTTAAACGATGAATAAATAGCATCAACACTTTTTATTTTTTCAGTTTCAACCTCTTTTACAAGATGTTCAACCAAAGATTCAGCAACCAGCAGTCCGGCAATATCCAGCCATTTCTCCAATCCTCTTGAAGTATCTGCTTTTAATAAATTTTTAACATCATGCCATAACGTGTTTTCAGAAATATTTTCTAATCGTTGTACAATTGAATTTCCAATAAATATTTTAATCCCCATCTCATAATATTTACGGGATGATTTGATAAGAAGCCGACGTAAATTAATTCCTTTATAATTTATTGTTTCTTTACTCTTCGGTGTCTTCTCATAAAGCGCATTTAATTCTTCAACTGCATTTACCATTTTCCTAACAATTAATGGATTAAACAAATTGTAATTTATTAAATCTAATTTAACCGGATCTTTACGCCGGTCTCTTACTTGCCACTTCCGGCTGTCGCGCCTTGTGCCGACGGTAAACATGTTCATTGCAGGAGTAATAAAACTTTTACCATCCTCTTCGTTGATGTAAGAAAACGGAAGACTGGATGTATCGAAATTCGAATAATGTTTTCCAAGTACCGTAGTAAATGCACCAATTCTACATGGCCAAAGCAAGTAACAAAACGAGCCAGTTTTCGATCCACGCTCAACAATTCCCTGATGGATCGGTCCGAGCTTGTACATGTGGTTACTTTGGTTTGTGCCGCTGCCAGCATTATAAAACGAATAATACCCGGCAATTAAAAGCGAAGATTTATGATGTGTCACAGTATAAGGTCCACCGAATACTGAACATGCCTCACCGTGGAATGCTTCCGAGTTTGCAAAAAATGCGGAGTTCTCAGCCGAATACTGTTTGCCCATTTTAACCCCTTGCCCGACAAAACTATTTTGAAGAATTACAGCATCATCAACTTTAGCTCCCGATAAAATTATAAAGTTTGCTGCTGATACATCATTCCCCACAAATGCGGGATCTTCTTTGCAGCTGACTATTGTGCCTTCTTTTAAATTTGATGCACCGCTTAGCACGGCATCAAGACCAATATTAACGTTTGTGATTGTCCGGCAGTTTAATATTTTGGCCCCCTGTTTTATCAAACCCATCGATGATTTTTTCTCTTTTACATAACCGTCAATAATTTTTTCTAAGTAAGAGATGAACTGTTTATTGTGCCGGTAAAAAACAATAAAGTAAGCTAGATTTGCGGAGAGTCTATCAAAAATTTTTAATGTTCTGCCACCTCCTTCATTAACTATATCCAGTTCCGCACCGTTGCCAAAAGTCGATGCCCCCTCAACAATTAGTGAATCAACATTTTCAATAATTACATCTTTTTCTATGCGATAATTGGCGAGAGATTTTACGTTTGAGATATAAACATCATCTTCAATTAAGCAGTTATGGATATGACAATTTATTAATCCGGTATGAACAGTAATGCCTCCCGGCAGCGTTACTACTTTTTCGAAAATTCCAAGCTTGTTTTTTCCGCTGAAGTAAATATTAAAGAGCGATGCGGGATTAAATTTTTCAGCGACTTCTATATCATTCCAATTCCCGCAAGTGCAACCGCTATTTTCAAGCTGTAAAATTTCTTCGGGGGTCAGATTTCTTACATTCACAGGGAATCTCCTTAAATTCATTTTAAAAATATTTCTTATAAAACGAAACGGATCATATCATTATTTTTGCGTCGGCTACATAGCAGCCTTTTCCTTCTTCATGTACAATAAGCGGATTTATATCGAGTTCTTTTATTAAGGGAGACGAAACCGCAAGTTGCGACAGCCGCTCAATAGTTGTTATTATACTTTCGATGTCTTTTGCTTTTTTACCTCGCACAGCAGTCAGCAACTTGTACGCTTTTATTTCTCGAATCATTTCAGCGATAGATAGCCGTCCGACAGGGGCGATTCGAAATGAAACATCTTTTAATATTTCAACAAAAATTCCTCCAAGGCCAAACATCATCACGCTTCCAAAAATAGGATCGTTTTTCATTCCAAGAATAACTTCCTGCCCCGGTTCAATCATTTTCTGGACAAAAACATCTTTTGCATTTATGCCCACTTTAAAATCATTTACACTACTAATAATATTGGTATACGCTTCTTCGGCTTCTTTTTTATTTTGTATATTTAACACTACCCCATTTACATCGGACTTGTGTACAATTTCTGACGAAGCAATTTTAATTACAACAGGAAAGCCAATTTTTTCAGCAATCGCTGCCGCTTCTTTTACAGATGAAGCTAATCCATTCTTTACAACAGGAAAACCAAAACACTCAAGTACTTTTACAGATTCGTATTCGGTTAAAAATGTTTTCCCTTCATTTTTTGCCGAGGATAAAAGTTCGTTCGCTTTTTTAACGTCAACATTTGTAAATGTTTTCGGCTCGTGGAAAACTTTATGCAGGTATTGCCCAAACTCATAGGCACGAGAGCATGCATGACTCATCGACTCTGGAAGTATATAGTGAGGAATTTCGTTTCGTTGCAGAATATCAATTCCAGCAGCAACATCAGTCTCGCCCATGAATGAAGTATAGATTGGTTTTTTACTTCCCCTAGTAACGGTAACTATTTCGCTTGCAATTGTTTCAATGTCCGTCATCGATTGCGGCGTTAAAATTACAAACACACTGTCAACATTATCATCTTTAAGCGCAGTTGTTATCGCCACATTATAGCGATCGGCACGAGCATCGCCGATAACATCTACAGGATTTTTTGTGTTTGCGGTTTTCGGTAAAGCCTTTTTTAATATTGAAGTAGTCTCATCGGAGAATTTTGCAAGCTGAAGATTTTCATGGATTACAGAATCAGTGGCAAGTACTCCTGGTCCGCCGGCGTTTGTAATAATTGCAACACGTTTACCCGGTGGTAGTGGTTGGTATGCCAGAGCAATGGCAAGGTTAAACATTTCTTCAATTGTATCGCACCGGATAATACCAGCTTGCCTAAACGCAGCATCACATATTTCATCACTCCCTGCAAGTGAGCCCGTATGCGAAGCGGCTGCTGCCGCACCTTCCGAAGTGCGTCCCGACTTTAAGATAAGAATTGGTTTGCCCGTTTTCGAAATTACTTCCTTCGCGGTTTTCATCAAACCTATTCCGTCTGTAATCTCTTCAAGATATAAAAGAATTACTTTTGTTTTTGGATCATCTTTAAGATAGTACAATAGATCAATTTCTGAGATATCCGCTTTGTTACCAAAACTTACAAATTTGGAAAAGCCGATATGTTTTGCACGAGCATAATCTAACACTGCCGTGCAAAGAGCTCCGCTTTGTGAAAGGAAAGCAATGCTACCTTCCTCCGGCATTTTACGGGCGAAAGATGCGTTAAGATTTGAAATAGGATCTGTATTTATTACACCAAGACAATTGGGCCCGATAAAAGATATGCCATACTTATTCGCAATTTCTATCAATTCTTTTTCGCGTTTTAATCCTTCATCTCCGATTTCTTTAAATCCAGCCGAAATGATTATTGCGGCTTTTACTCCTTTTTTACCACATTGTTCAAGAGCCATATGACACACAGAACCTGCATAAACAATTACAGCGAGTTCAACCGGATCATTTATATCAACGATATATTTGTAGGCTTTTACGCCTTTAATGAACGGCTCTTTTGGACTTACAGGATAAACTACTCCTTGAAAATCACTTTTTAAAATGTTATCTAATAAATCATAAGGAACAGTTCCAACTACCCGGTTAGCACCGAGTATGGCAACAGATTTTGGATAAAAGATGTGCTCAAGATTTTTCGAAGGGCGTACATCGTCTTTCATATTTTCTCCTATTTATTTACATAAGGAGAAATAAAATCTACCGCCTCGGAAATAGTTTGAATTTTTAATGCCCCGTCTTCATCCATCTCGATATCAAATTCTTCTTCAAATGCAGCAACTAGTTGAACACTTTGTAAGGAATCGGCACCAAGGTCGAAGATAAAGTTTGAATTGTCGTCTATATCCCCTTCGATTTTTAAAATAGTTTTGGTAACTTTTTTTACACGTTCTGCAACTTCAGATTTTTCCATGATGTTCCCATTATTTTGTGAATGATCGTTTGATGAACTAGTTTTTGATTCGAGTTTAGATTTTAAATTTGTATCATTAACAATATATGATCAGTCCAACCGTTGGGAAGATTTGCCAGGATAACGGTATAAATATTAGTAGTCGTTACTGAAAAATTATATTTTGAGCAAAGACAAAAAAGAAACAGTTAATTTTGAAATAGAAAAAAGATATTTCTATTATTTGATTTTTCAACTATCCCTATTAGTGAAGCTAAGAAAACTTTCAACAGTTTTCATTCGTAAAATCAAGTCTACGAAAATATTTGAGTAAACAGGTAAAGGATTTTAGAAGAACGACTTAATTCTTTTTGCAAAAATAACGCAGAATTGATACAAAACAAAAACTTTCTTTGTTAATTGCCTTCCTTGTTTTTCTATGTCTTTACGATAGCATTAGAAATTCAGGATTATGAGTATCTCATGGTAACAGACCTTCTACGTAAGCATAAAACCATTATTCAAATAATATTAGTTTTCTGGTATCTATATTTGTTTTTTAGAAATAGCATTTTTATTAATTATTCAAAGGAATAATATGAAATCAATTTCAACACTGTTTTTTCTTTTTCTTTTTATCAGTTTTGCTACTTTCCCTCAGGCGAAAAAGAAAAATCCCGTAATCAACTTTGGGAAAGATTCCACTTCCGAAAAGATGGAATGCGAACACAAGAATTTTAACCTTGGCTCTCATTCAAGCGGAATCTGTTTTGGCAATTCAGAATACCACAATGGCATTAGATTTAATTATCGGGATTGTAATGTAACGGAAGTTAATGGTTTAAACTTTACTCTTTGGCAGGGTTATGCAAATACTCTGAAAGACTTCACTATAAATGGAATCTCTTTTGGCACAATCCCGGTTGGGGGTACAATGAATGGAATTACGTTTGGTCTGGCAGGGGCCGTAGCCATGCGTGAAATGACTGGTTTGAATTTTGGCGGATTGGGATTAGTAAGTCCCGGTGGTAATATCACAGGGATCAATATGAGTGGACTAGGGGTAGTTAGTGTTGGCGGAAGTATTACAGGTATAAATATCGGTGGACTTGCGCTAGTCTCTCCTGGCGGTGATATTGTCGGTATTAATTTTGGAGGATTAGCAATTGTCAGTCCGGGCGGATCCATTACTGGAGTGAATGTTAGTTCGCTTGCTTTAGTAAGTCCGAATGGTAGCGTAACAGGCTTGAACTTTAGTGGTTTAGCAATTGTATCTCCGGGAGGTGATATCACAGGAATAAACGTTGCCGGGTTAGCACTCGTTAGTCCAGGTGGTAGTATAACAGGAATTAATTTTGGAGGTTTGGCTGTTGTCAGCCCTAGTGGTGATATAACAGGTGTTAATGTTAGTGGGTTAGCACTGGTTAGTCCGGGTGGAAATATTACAGGAATCAATATGACTTTAGGAGCATTAAAGAGTCACGGAGAAATAACAGGAATTAATTTTGCTGGATATAAGATTGAAGCGAATAAAATTACCGGACTTAATATCGCACCGGTTTGGATTGAGACCGAGATGCTTACAGGTTTGACTGTTACCGGTTATTGCAAAGTTACAGGAACCCAGACAGGTGTCTCAATTGCCTTAGTGAATAATGCTGAGTATTTAAATGGATTACAGATTGGGCTGTTGAATATTGCCAAACAAAACTCTGGACTAAATATTCTCCCGTTTTTTAATCTTCATTTAGGGTTATAAGCTCATATCATCCGATTATTAAATCGGATGTAAAAAAGTTTGAGTTTGAGAAAAGAATTTCAGTAAAAACTATTCGTGGTTCTTAGATTCAGTGATCTAAACCAACTTAGTCTGATGTGTTTTTTACCGGCGAGTTGAAATGGCAGGGAACTTTTGTTTGTTGAGGAATACTTCCAAGAATGCGATGTACTTTTACAGAAAACCCGCGCGGATTATTTTTTAATGTATGCGTTCAGACCGATCACTAAAGGTTTGCCTTCTACAATGCATTGTGTTTGGGTATTTCCGTGAGTGGTTGCTACGACTAATGTTTTACCGGATGCGCTTGGCGTCGGTTTCTGCATTTCGATGGTGATGATGAGTTTGTTGTCTTCTATTTTAACTTCCATTTTATTGATCTCCTATTTATGTTTACGATGATATTGCTAAGGCGAATATTGCCCGCGATTTTATTATTCTATCTCTATCCGGTTTATCTCCGCCACCAACCTACTTGTTTCTGAGAGCGCGACTATTATTTTTTGGTAGTGGAGAATGTCATCGAATTCTAATGCTCGGTCTTTGCGGTCTTTGAGCCATTTTTGCGCCGGTTGATATCCGCCGATGTAGAAGCTCCATGCAACTTCCGGAACGTTGGCAAAGTATTGTGTATCGTTGATATAAAATTTACCATCATCATCATAAGGGTTTCGTGAGTTTAAATTAACCCAGTAAAACGATAAACAATAATAAAGGGATAATTGACCCTCCAATCAGAATAAATACCAAACACCCTTTCCCCATTATCATGCTACCAAGTTTCCGTTGCCGTCCACTCCTCGTTAATGGAATACCAATTTGCCGGGAGATGTTTTGCTTAACCCGCGTTATTCCTACAAATCTTTTCCAAGAAAATCCGCCTTTGTTCAAAGTGACCTCACTTATTAATTATTTCAATGCTATTTTCTATTATCAACGCAGAAACACTCTCTCTCACGATGTTAGAACTCATTAGTCGTAATTTTAAGTTAGTATCATTTTCCGCTGTATAGAAATTTTTTCCGTATTTGATAGACGCTTCTACATAGCTTACATTAAAAAGTAAATGCGAATATTCTATTCTCCTTCCGTTTGTGATAATTGGGTATAATTTCAAGTTCATGGACACGCCCCAAAGATTTTGCTTGACAAATAGTTTATTTTCCCGTATGTTTGTTAGTGAACGTTAACTAATTACAGGAAATAGACAAATTGGCGCGAATAAGTACAGAAGAAAGACAGGTTTTGATAATTGATGAAGCTATCAAAATTATTCATGAAATGGGATATCAATCTTTTTCTATTAGGGAATTATCCACAAGGGTTGGAATTTCGGAGCCCGCGATTTATCGCCATTTCTTAAATAAAGAAGACATCGTTCTTGGTATTTTGGGAAGGTTTAATGAGTTTGATGTCAAACTTTTTAACGAAGTGAAGCTTAATGAAAAACCTGTTGAGAAAATTCAATGTTTTGTTCAATATCATTTCAATTTTCTTGAAAAGAATCCTGGAATGACCTCTATTGTCTTTGCTGAAGAAATATTTAACCAGAGCAGTTTAATTAGAGAAAAAATGTTGTCTATTATGGAGAAAAGGAAAAGGATTCTAAAAGACATTATTGATGAAGCAAAATTGGGCAATCAAGTAATTGATTTGGAAACAGATGAAATTTTAATGGTTATTCTCGGAATTATTCGTTTGGCTGTCCTTGAGTGGAGAATGAGTGGTTTTGCCTTTTCTCTTTCCAAAAGAGGAACGAAGACTGTTGACACCATTGGAAAATTATTACTAGTGAAGAAATGATATATTTTTTAACCATAATGTTAGTGAACGTTAACTAACCGTTTAAAGTAAAAATGAACCTCGAAACCCCAAAATATAGAGAATTAATTCCCGGATATGTCCTTGGCAAAATGATAAATGCCGGCTATCAAAAAATCACACTTGAAGAGATTACCGTTGATCTTGCGATCAGCAAAAAAACGATTTATAAAGAATTTTCTACCAAAGAAGAACTCTTGAATTTCGTTTTTCTTAGTGAGTTGACAAAAGCATATCAGAAACTCGTTGTACTTGTTCAAGAAAAAAGCCCGATGTTTGACAAAGTTGAAAAGTTGGCTGATCTCGTCGCAAGCTATATTATTCTTTTTAGTGAAGAATCATTACAAAAATTGAAGAAAGAATTCCCGGGTATTTGGAAAAAGATAGTTTCTTTTAGAATGAGTAAAATTTTACCTCTTATAAATCATATCATCAATCACTCTAAAAAACATAAGATTATAAATAATATTTCAAACGAATTAGTAATAAATCTCTTCAGTAATTCTCTTACAGCAGCAACAGACAAAAGTTTTTTAATACACAACAATCTTACACAAGAATCAGTGTTTAAAACAATTTTTAATATTCTGCTTAACGGAATGCTAACCCAAAAAGGGAAAAAACTATTAACAATAAATCAAAGGATAAAAAAATGAAAGCACCTAAAATCATTCTATCGTTAATTCTGCTTCTATCAATCTATGGATGCAGCGGAGAAAATGACGGTTCTAAAATTGAGGCAACAGGCACTATTGAAGCGACAAATATTACAATCAGCTCAAAAAATGCGGGAGAAATTAAAGCAATTATTGTTGACGAAGGAAAACAGGCAAATGCGGGCGACACAATTCTTATTATTGAGCATGAAGCTCTAGGGTTTCAATTGGAGCAAGCAATAGCCGGCGAGAATATTTCCTCAGCACAGTTAAGCTTAATTATAAAAGGGGCTAGGTCGGAGGATATTAAACAAGCCGAAGAAATGATGAATCAAACTGAAATTAATTATAAACTCGCAAAAAATGATTTTGAAAGATACAAAGGGCTATGGGAAAGTAAAGCAATTACACAAAAACAATACGAAGACATTTCCGGCAAATTCCAGATTGCTTTAGCGCAATATACTTCTGCGAAGGAAAACTATTTGAAAGTAAAAAAAATATTCAGACCGGAAGAAATAGAGCAAGCAAAAGCAAATTTGAAAAAAGCGCAAGCATCGGTTGATCTTTTGAAAAAGAATATTCGAGATAGCTATATCATCTCTCCTCTGAATGGTTTCGTGGTTAAAAAGTTTGTGGAAGTTGGTGAAACAGTCTCTCCGATGTCGTCACTTGTTAAGATATCAAATCTATCGAGTGTGAATTTAATTATTTATGTCTCTGAAGGAGATTTAGGAAAAATCAAACTGGGACAGAAAGCCGAGATAACGATCGATACTTATCCTGATAAAAAATATAATGGAGAAGTAACGTATATCTCGCCAGAGGCAGAGTTTACACCAAAGAATATTCAAACAAAAGATGAGCGGACCAAGTTGGTGTTTGCCGTTAAGATTGAGATTCTAAATAAAGATTTTGAGCTAAAACCGGGTATGCCGGCTGATGCTAAAATAATACTATAAAGATTTGAGCACATAATGGAAGCAGTAATTAAAATAAACGATTTGAAAAAAAGTTATGGCTCGGTATTAGCCGTTGATGGTGTAAACTATCATGTAAACCATGGTGAAATGTTTGGATTGGTTGGGCCGGACGGCGCCGGAAAAACAACGACAATAAGAATGCTCGTAGGATTGCTTGTCCCGGATAGCGGATCGGCAGAGATTTTAGGGTTTGATTTGCTATCACAAAAGAATTTGATAAAAAACGAAATCGGGTATCTTTCTCAAAAATTTTCACTTTATGGTGATCTAACCATTGATGAGAACGTTGAATTCTTTGCCGATATCCACGGAGTAAAACACTTTGAAGAACGACGTGATGAACTACTCGAGTTCACAAGACTAACACCTTTTAGAGACCGACTTGCCGATAAACTTTCCGGCGGAATGAAACAAAAACTTGCGTTGGCTTGCACTTTAATTCATAAACCGAAAATAATTTTTCTTGATGAACCTACAACAGGTGTTGATCCGGTTTCGAGAAGAGATTTCTGGAAGATACTTTCTAATCTCTTGAAAGAAGGAATTACAATTTTTATGTCCACACCATATCTCGATGAAGCCGAAAGATGCAACAGAGTTGCGCTGATGGATAAAGGAAAAATAATCAGCTGCGATACACCGAAGAATGTGAAAGACTCTTTGAACATACAAATTATTGAACTTGTATGTACACCGGTAAGAACCGCATATACCGTTATAAAATCAAAAACAGATTTTGAAGTTCAGATGTACGGCGACAGGTTGAACATAGCGGTATCTGAATATGACCAAGATTATGCACTTATTAAAAAATTGTTTGTAGAAAACTCAATTGTGGAAATTGACAAAAGAATTATTACACCGTCGCTGGAAAATGTCTTTATCCATTATATGAGCAAGTAAAGTTTGATGAAAAATGAAAAGGAAACAAAAATGAAAAAACTATTAATTATACTAATGATTTCGGGTTCGTTGTTTGCCCAGGAGAAAATCCTAACGCTAAAGGAAAGCTTGGAAATAGGACTGCATAATAGTAAGGACCTCAAGATCTCGAAATCAAAATTAAATTATGCCGATTCTAAACTGACAGAAATCAACAGTCAATTTTTGCCGCAGTTCAAACTGTTTGGAAATTATACAAGGGTAAGCGATAATATTCCGCCGTTTGAAGTAACAATGCCTTTCTCGCCGAATCCAATTAGAATTTCCGAACCGATACTGAACAATTATACATTCAAATTCGGGTTCAGTCAGCCGTTGTTCACAGGGCTCAAATTATTATCCTTAAGGAGCTCGGCGAAACTAAATCGTAATGCATCTGAACAAGATTATTCAAAAGAAGGAAATGAAGCTGCATTTAGTATTTATAACGCGTATTGGAATTATTACAAAACCGATGAGATCAATAAGGTAATTGAACAGAGCCTTAAACAGATGGAAGAGCATCTTAAGGATACAAAAAGTTTTTATAAGAACGGACTGGTGTCAAAGAATGACCTTCTGAAATTAGAAGTTCAATATTCCAACGCGAAACTCCTGTATATCGAGGCGGAAAATAACTTAGAAATTGCAAGGGTAGCTTTCAACAAAGCCTTAGGGATTGATCTGAACTCGAATACAAAAGTAGCTGCCGGTGGACAATCAGCTATTGTAGATAGATATGAACTATCCGATATTATGAATGAAGCGGTCAACAATCGAAAAGAGTTAAAATCGTTAGCCTATCGTGTGGATGCAAGCAATGAAGGTGTAAGAGCAGCCAACTCAAATTGGCTTCCTTCTCTCTATTTAACCGGAAATTATTATTACAGCAATCCGAATCCAAGATTTCAACCGGCAAAGGATGAATTTAATTCCAACTGGGATTTAGGTGTAACTTTAAGCTGGGAGGTTTGGAATTGGGGTTTGACTTCATCGCAAGTTTCACAAGCCGAACAGACCAAAATTCAACTTGAGACCAATCTTGATCAACTGAAAGAAAATATTCAAATGGAAGTTTACGCAAACTACCTAAACCTAATTAAAACCGAAGAGAAAGTGAAAGTAAATAAAGAAGCATTGGATCAGTCATTAGAAAACTACCGCATTACTTCTGAAAAATATAATATGCAATTGGCTACAAGTACGGATTTAATTGATGCGGAAACTTCAAAACTGCAAGCGGAAACTAATCTAAAAACGACCGAAGTAGATTATCAAATCGCCAAAGTGAGATTAGAAAAATCTTTAGGGAGAATTATTTATTAATGGATGCAATAGAAGTAAATAATCTGACAAAGGTGTTCGGAAAATTCACTGCCGTTGATAATGTCAACTTCAATGTAAAACAGGGAGAGATTTTCGGATTCCTCGGAGCAAACGGTGCAGGAAAATCTACTACAATACGAATGCTAATAGGCATATTAGAACCTTCTTCCGGCGATGCATTAGTTAGCGGGTACAGTATTAAAAACCAGCCCGATATGGTCAAAAAAAATATCGGCTATATGTCTCAAAAATTTTCTCTTTATAACGATTTAACCGTAGCGGAAAACATCAGATTCTTTGCCGGCATTTATGGTTTGGATGGAAAGAAATATGAAGAAAGAAAAAAATGGGTATTGAAAGTTGCGAATCTAGAAAATATGGAAAACGTTATAACCGGCTCTTTACCGGGAGGAATTAAACAACGTTTAGCGCTGGGTACAGCGGTAATTCACGAGCCTAAGATTGTATTTCTTGACGAACCGACAAGCGGAGTCGATCCGATCTCGCGTAGAAATTTTTGGGACTTGATAAACGAGCTTTCGGATGGCGGAACAACAATTCTTGTTACCACGCACTATCTTGACGAAGCGGAATTTTGCAACGATATCATTTTAATCAATGCCGGAAAACTTATTGCTCAAGGAAATGCAAAGGCATTAAAAACGAATTACATCAAAAACCCGATACTTGAAATAGAAAGTGAACGCGTAGTTGACAGTTTGGAAATTTTAGAGAAAGAAAAATGGGTTGGCGAAACATCAATCTTTGGCAATTACATCCATGTTATTCTGAATGATAGCACAATTAACGAGCAACATATTTTTCAACTGCTGCAAGATAAAAATGGAATTGCAGTTAAGCGTGTAGAGAAAATTACACCGACGCTGGAAGATGTTTTTATTCATCTAATTGAAAAGGACAGCAAGAAAAATGTTCAATAGAATATTTGCAATCGCAAAAAAAGAAATGCGGCAGTTAAAGCGGGATACAAGAATGTTATTCATTGTGTTTTTCTTTCCGGTTGTGCTGCTGGCAATTTTTGGCTATGCAATTAACTTCGATGTGCATCATATAAAAATTGCAGTGTACGATCAAGACCGTTCTGAGTACACAAGAGATTATGTAAGCGGTTTAATTAGTTCCGAGTATTTCGACCTTATTACATACATCGATAACGACGATCAGATTAAAAAATTATTGGATGAAAAGATCGTACAAGCGGTAGTTGTCTTTCCGAAAGACATGTCCAGAAAATTATTATCTAAGCAGGAAGTAAAGATTCAGTTTTTAGTTGATGGTGTGGACGGCACTTCCGCAAATGTAATTCAAAACTATGTTAATGCTGCCACATACAGCTATTCTCTTCAGCTTACAAAAGAGTATCTGGCAGTGACTGGTAAGAAAATTTATGTCCCGGTTGATCTTCAACCTCGCTTCTGGTTTAACCCGGATTTACAGTCCACCCGCTTTCTAATTCCCGGTTTGATGGGAATGATTTTAATTATCACGGCAGTAATATCTATATCGCTTTCAATTGTCCGGGAAAAAGAGAGAGGCACAATCGAGCAGATTAATGTTTCGCCCCTTTCCTCAATAGAATTTATTCTCGGCAAAACAATTCCATACATTGTGATCTCTTTGATTAACGCTACAATTGTTTTACTTGCCGGATACATTCTCTTTGATATAGTTATCAAAGGAAATATACTCTTATTGCTTTTCGGAACATTTGCGTTTCTTTTTGCCGCATTAAGTTTGGGAATTTTTATCTCAACAATATCAGATTCACAGCAGGTGGCTTTTCAGGCTGCAAATGTTACCTCATTACTTCCTTCGTTAATTCTTTCAGGATTTATTTTCCCGATAGAAAGCATGCCGGTTGCTATTCAGATACTAACCAACATTACTCCGGCAAAATTTTACATTGTTATTCTCAGAGCAATTCTTTTAAGAGGGGCGGGCATTTCCGCTTTCTGGGATCAATTAATCTATCTCGGAGTTTTCGGATTAGTCTTTATTGCGCTTGCAACGGCGGTAGATAAAAAATCAAAAAATAAGTGAGAACTATGAAAACGATCTTTCAATTTATTATTAAAGAGTTATTGCAGGTAAAACGGGATAAGAAAATGCTTGTGGTAATTTTTATGGCTCCTATCTTACAGCTAATATTCCTTGGTTACGCTGCTAACATGGATGTTAATATCATTCACACAACAATTTATGACCAGGATAAAACATCTACCAGTCGTGATTTCGTAAAGCGGTTTGAGCAATCAGGACATTTCAAATTAGATTATTATGCGGATAATTATGATGAAGTAACTGATCTCCTGAACGAAGGGAAAACTCTTGTCGCTATAGTTATCCCAAAAGATTTTGAAAAGAAAATTAACAGACGTGAAACCGCTCCGCTTCAAACTTTATTTGAAGGATCGGACGGGAACAAAGCTTCGATAGCGCTTGGATACATCCAAGGGATTGCAACAAAATTTTCGCAAGGGATTGTAGCCGAAACAAAAGATAAACTTGGAATGAAAATTTCTTTAAGTGGTTCCTTAATTCCCGAAGTCCGGGTTTGGTATAACCCGGAAATGAAGACACGTAATTATATGGTGCCGGGAATCTTGGGACTGATCTTGATGATCTCGACCATCTCCTTAATGTCAATGGCAGTTGTAAGAGAACGTGAAATTGGAACGCTTGAACAATTAATAGTTACTCCGATAAAAAATTATCAACTTATACTTGGAAAACTTATTCCCTTCACACTCATTGGTTTTGTTGTTTTAATAATCGTGATGGTAATTATGACCCAGTGGTTCGGAATTGTAGTGCGCGGAAACAAACTGTTTCTTCTTTTTACTGCATTGCTTTTTGTTCTATCGAATTTAGGTATCGGATTATTTATTTCTACGGTATCTAAAACACAACAACAAGCAATGATGGCGTCCGTCTTTGCGATAATGATGCCGATGATCTATCTATCTGGATTTGCTTTCCCGATAGAAAACATGCCGCAGGTTGTGCAATATATTACTTATATAATACCATTGAAATATTTCATCATCATCATTCGTGGCATTGTATTAAAGGGAATTGGTTTTTCATCTTTATGGCTTGAAACATTAATACTTTTTGGTATGGGTGCAACGCTCTTAATATTTAGTTCATTAAGGTTCAGTAAGAAAATAGAATAATGAGATTCTTAAAAAGAATCGGAAAGGAAAAGATGAGTAATTTAAATTTTGATCCGAAGAAAGCAGTTAATTATGATGACTTAGCGCGTAAAGCCGTTTTCGGTTACGATCAGCTTTTCAAGATGGCGCTATCTCTTTTAGTGGAGGAGCAAAATGAATCTGCAAATGTTTTGATAGTTGGTTGCGGAACCGGAATGGAATTAACAACCTTCGGAAACCTAATGCCCAATTGGCGATTAACAGGTGTTGACCCTTCCGATGAGATGATTAAAATATCAAAAGCTAAAATTGATGACCATGGATTAAATAATAGAGTAGTATTGCATAATGGTTTTGTAGATGGTTTGTCTGAAGAAGAAAAATATGATGCCGCAACATTAATATTCGTTCTGCGTTTTATACCTGACGATAGAAAAAAACTATCATTATTTAAGGACATAGCAAAGCGCTTAAAAACCGGGGCGAAGCTTATCATAGTTGACCAATATGGCGATCCGGGCAGTGAAGATTTTAAATTTATGACAAAGGGGTGGATAAATTTTATGAAACTTGGTGGAGTACCTTCAGAATTAGTAATGAAAATAGCTGTTCAAGCAATTGAGCAAAGCTTTTTCACTGAATTTGAAATTCAAAAAATACTGTCCGAAGCAGGATTTGAAAAGGCAAGTCGTTTTTACAATTCATTTATGCATGGTGGCTGGATTGTTAAGAAAAAATAATTATCGAGCAAATCTATGAAGGCATTATGAAAGCTAAATTTTACTCTGCATATAACCATTTCATTCTTTCTTTACTAATAATTTTTCTGATCGGAATTAGTGGGCAAACTCTTGCCCAATCGAATTACTATGAACAATTACCAGCGGGATTAGCAGGAAACACAAGCACAAAGTTTACGGCAACGTTGGACAAAGAAAGTGTCATAGAAAAGAACTATTGGCTGCCGGCTGTGGAAATTGTTGGTTTAAATTTTAGCGTCTGGGGTTATCACAGGTATTTAAGTGGTGAAAATTGGTCCAACATAAGTTTGGAAACGATAAAGAACAATTATAAGACTGGTTTCAAATGGGATGTTGACGGTTATTTAATGAATCAGTTTTGGCATCCCTATCATGGTTCTAATTATTATAATCTTGCGAGGTCAAATGGTCTTAGCTTTTGGGAAGCCGCCCCTTATGCTTTTGGCGGGAGCTTAATGTGGGAATATTTTATGGAAAACGAAGCTCCATCCTATAATGATATTGTAAACACACCGGTTACCGGTATTATTTTAGGTGAGATTTCTTTTCGTGTTTCAAACTTAATCATTGATGAAAGCGCTGTTGGAGTTAATAGATTTTTTCGAGAATTCACATCAACTGTTGTTGATCCAATGCAGGGACTGAACCGTATGATTAGCGGTGATATGTGGAAAGCGGGCAAACCAAACAAGCGTTCTAAATTTAACGTGATTCTTTCCGGTGGCGCGCACAATGTTTTTTTCAGCAGTAAAATGAACAACAGTAAAACGTATGTTGCACTTAAAGCAGACCTGAATTATGGGGATCAATTTTCTGTTTCAGATCACCAAAAACCGTTCGACTATTTTGCGCTGCACACAGAAGTTAATATTGCCCCCGGCGATAATATTGTGGGAATTTTTGCAAGCGGCGTATTATGGGATAATAAATTTAAATTATTCAACAGTTCAAAAAACATTATTGGTGTTTATAAAGAGGTTGACATTCACATCAATACAGTTTACAAGCTCTCGGCAACAAGTGTTACCGGACAAATAATAAATACTGTGCCGTTATCAACATCAGTTTCAATGCAAAATTATTTTGGGTTATCTGCGATATTAATGGGAGCTACAAACTCACAATACGCATCCGTGTCCGGCAAAGATTATAACATCGGTCCCGGTGCCAGCGCGAAGATTGGGGCTGAAGTTATTTTTAAAAACTTTGGCGAAATCTATGTAAACTATAAAAGATTTTGGATTCATACTCTAAGCGGAGCCGAAGGAGAGGAGTTTGTCGGTTTATTAAATATCGGAATTAATTATCAACTACTTGAAAGTAGTTATTTGGGGCTTGATTTCTTATTGTATGAACGTTATGGAGATTATAAATATTTCCCTAATACTCAAGACGCAAACTCAGCATTAAGAATTTACTTTAAACAATATATTTAATAGAGCAATTGATTCAAAGAAACGTTTATGATTACGTTAACATACATGAAAGGTACTACAATGCACAAAACAATCTATAAAAAAATAGCGGCAAGCGTTGCCGTTATTTTCAGTCTTCTCACTATCGTAGAAGGAACACAAGTACTGTTGGGAATTACTAAACCAGAGTATGTTGTGCTTTCCCCCTTACTCATTTACAATGTACTCATGGGATTCGTTGGTATTCTTGCCGGTGTTGCGCTATGGATAAACTACGGATGGTCGTTAAGACTCACAACGATAGTTGTTGCAGCGCATATTATCGTATTGCTTACCGCTGGAGTAATCTACCTTTCTGGCGGCGCTGTTGCGTCGCAGAGTGTAAATGCAATGGTTGTCCGGTCAGTGATTTGGGTAGCAATTACAGTGGTCGCCTGGAAAACCGGTAAACCTGTTAAACAGAATTAAATCTAATATCAATCAATACATTTAAGGATATGAAATGAAAATAAAATTCTTGGTCATCATACTTGGTTTTATCATTGTTAGTACAATAACTGCACAGGATCAAGTGTCTCTTCTAGAAATGGATAGAGTAAAAGAATATTTAACGCTTAACGCGGATCAATATAAAACAATTAATATAAAAGTTAACCAAATAAAAAGAATTCTTGATGAGGATCAGGAAACAATAGCGGCTTTAAAAGTACGATTTAAAAGTGGAGATGAGCCGGGATTCTTTGAAAAAATTAAAGTCAAAAGAGCAAGGGATAGTAGAGTTAACAAAATTAAAGACTTACTTGGTGATATTAAAAATCAATTAAATGACGACCAGAAAGTAAAATTTTTCAAGATGACTAAGCCCGAATTAAAAGGACTGAAAAAAGAAGAAATTTTTGAGAAATAAAATCTTGGAAGTTGAATGTTTGGTTATTCCTTGAAAATTCCACGGTTATCGTTCAAAGGAGAATTGGTAATTCCAACGATAAATAACATTATCATTACAAACTCATCTCAAATGAATTTATTTCAATATTATCTGACCCGTTCGTTCAAGAGGATCACGGTTATTAAAAAAATATGAAGGCAATGGTTTGGATAGTGTCTTAGCTAGGAGATTTTGTGAATTGAACAATGCCTTAATTAAGGTTGAAAACAAGAAAAACAAAGGTTTAACTTTCGGAGTAACGATGAATATCTAAACCGGATGAGTGAATGGAGATGAAAAGATTTAACTTTACTAGTCACTTCTTAATCTGATTAAAGCTATTGTTAGTTACGTCTACTTTGAAAATCAAATTCTCTTCCTTTTCTATGTCTTCAGTTCAATCCTTAGAAGTTTCATTTTTTTCACTACTAATCATCGCGTAAAATTCATCAACAATTTCATCATTATAATCTTTATGATATTCTTTCTTCATCCCGTAATCAGTAAGCACATAATGAACATCCGGTTCTACACCAACATTGTTAAGACAACTTTTTGCACATTGTAAAACACAACCGTCAATTGCAATGATTCTTCTACCGGATTGTGCTATCTTTACAAGAGGTTTAACATTTCCACCAACTCCGGCAATGCAGGACATTTCAGCTAAACCGTCTCTGTCCATTTTTACTGCAACATCATTTGCAAGTTGAGCAATATTACTGCAACCGGAACATGAATATACAAGCGGTTTTTTATTAGCAAAAGATCTATCGGTAATTGAATTCAATTTTTCTTCCTTGTTTAATCATAGCTTTGAACAGAACACAGTACTTGTTTTACCTGTTTTCATTTTTTAGCTAAGCGGTCTAAAATTTTGTACATCATCTTATTGCATTTTTCAATATTTAGTATGCTATCCCAAATTTGATCGCTCGTTTGAATATATTTTCTTTTTATCAATTCCGATTTCCCGTGCTTTATCATATCATGTAATGATCGTTTGGTCACTTCAAGGTGAAACTGTAAACCTAAAACCTTTTCCCCATACAAGAATGCTTGATTTTGACAGCACGCATTAAAAAATAAATGTTTAGAATTTTGTGGTAAACGAAACGTATCTCCATGCCAACAAAAAGCATTGAAAGATTCATCAAAGTCATGAAAAACGGGAGACTGTTTCCCCTGTTCCGAAAGTTGAACCGGGAACCAACCAATTTCTTTTTCTTCATTCGGATATACTTTTTCTCCTAATACATCCGCTATCAGTTGCGCACCTAAGCAAATACCTATGACAGTCTTGTTTTCGTTTATAGCCTTCTTAATGAAATCCTTTTCTAATTTTAGCCATGGGTATTTTGCTCCATCGTTGACACTCATAGGTCCACCCATTATAATAAGCCAATCAATAGTATTTAAATCGGGAAGTGAAGAGTTTTCATAAAACTTAGTAGCAGAAAGAGAGTGCCCGTTCTGCAATATCCACTCTTCGATGCATCCCGGACCCTCAAATGTTACATGTTGGAAATAATGAATTTGTAATGATTTCATTTCACTTCTTTATTCCGTTTCAGCGATGGTTATTATTTAATCATCGTTAAGAGCATTTTGGATTTACCTGTTGCTTTTAACCCATGAGGAATATTGGGCGGCATTACAAGTATCTCTCCTGCTTTAACAGTGTAAGGATTCCCACCTATCTTTATCTCCATCTCACCATCAACTAAATACACTACCGCTTCATATGGAGAAGTGTGTTCAGTTAATGATTCATCTTTATCAAACGCAAACAGAGTAATATTCCCATTTGAATTTTTAATTATTTGTTTGCTAACGATAGAACCGTTTTGATAATTAATAGCATCGATAAGCACTTCTTTAATAATAGTTTCTGACATTTTATAACCACTTTTTATTTATTTGATTTTTCTTTTTTGAATTTTATTGATAATTGAAATACAAAGTAAACCAGAACCACGGCTCCAATAGCAAAGATAGTATCACCAAAAGCTCTCAGCCATCGTAACGTTTGCATTAAACCTGTTTGTAAAAACTCAGCGCTTCTTGCATACCAGTATCCATGCTCAACAGACGCCCATGTCTGCATCAAACCGACCGGTAATAAACTAAAAACAACCATTGCAAAAAGACCAAAATTGATTAACCAGAAGGACCATTTTAAGGGCTTCTCGTTCCATAAAATATCGGGTCTGATTCCTCTTAGTGAAAACAACATTAAACCAATACCAAGCATGCCATAAACGCCAAATAGTGCAGCGTGTCCATGGAGAGGCGTTGTATTTAATCCTTGCATATAATAAAGGGCAATCGGTGGATTAATCATAAATCCGAACAAACCTGCGCCAAGCATATTCCAAAATGCTACCGATACAAAAAAGTATATGGGCCATTTATATTTTTTTACCCACTCGGTCGTGCGTGAAAGTTTTATGTTTTCCCATGCTTCATAACCAACAAACATTAACGGGACAACCTCCAACGCACTAAAAACAGAACCGAGAGAAAGGACAATCATTGGTGTACCGGAAAAATAAAGATGATGAAGTGTTCCTATAATTCCTCCGGAGAGAAATATTGTTGCCGATAGAACTGTCGCTTGCCCTGCTGTTTTAATTGAAATTAGTTGCAATTTGGCGAAGAGGAATGCAACGACTACGGTCGCGAAAACCTCAAAAAAACCTTCAACCCAAAGATGCACTACCCACCATCGCCAATACTCTGCGATGGCTAGATTTGTATGCTTCCCATACATTAATGCCGCGCTATAAAATGATGCAATTGCAATTGTTGAAATAAGAAATAACACAAGAATTGGTTTTTGTTCATCATTCTTTTTTAAAGCGGGTTTAATAGCGCGCACTATTAAGAATAACCAAAGCAGTAATCCGGTTAGTAAAGCAATTTGAAAAAATCTTCCAAGGTCAATATATTCATATCCGCTGTGTCCGAATAAAAACCATTGTTCTTCCGGTAAAAAGTGTTTGATACTTAGCCATTCTCCTGCCATTGAACCAAGCACAACAAATAACAACGCGATGAAAAGAATGTTAACACCTATTTTCTGCCCTTTGGGTTCTTTGCCACTTACAGTTGGCGCAATATACAAGCCGGCTGCGAGCCAAGCAGTTGCAATCCAGAATATACCGAGTTGTGTATGCCAGGTTCTTGTTATTACGTAAGGAAAAATTTCAGAAATAGGAATTCCGTAAAAAGCTCCGCCTTCAACACCGTAATGCGCAGTTATAACGCCGAGAAGAATTTGCAGGAGAAATAATCCTGACACAACCCAAAAATATTTAATCACCGCTTTTTGAGAAGGAGTTACAACTGCTCCAAGAAGCGGATCTTCAGACGGAACTTTCTTGTGTACAACCTCACCTCTATTTGACGCATAGTACCAAGCCATTCCGCCTATACCAAGGAGAAGTATAATAATGCTTACCCCGGTCCAGACGATTGTATCCGGTGTTGGAACGTTATTTATTAATTCCTCGTGGGGCCAATTATTTGTATATGTAACGTGCTCATCAAGTCTGTTGGTTGAAGCAGCCCAGGCGCTCCAGAAAAAGAATGCATTTAGCTTTTTAAGTTTTTCGGGATCACTTTGTGCATTTCTTTGAATTGCATATTCATCTCTTCCATTAGTAAAGATTTCGCTGTAATGTTTTGTGTTTAATTTAATTGCATCGAGACGGGTATTGTTGATTGTAATAATTCCGGTTTCAGCATTATAAGTGTTTTTTCTGAAAGTCTCCGCTAACCTTGTTTTAAGCGCCGATTGTTGTTCTGTTGAGAGCTTATTAAATTCTTTTTCATAAAGCTGTTTAGCCCAGATATCAAGAACAATAATTGCTTCGCGATGCAGCCAGTCTGCTGTCCAGTCCGGTGCCACATAACTTCCGTGACCCCAGACAGAACCGACTTCCATCCCTCCCATAGCTTGCCAGATATTTTGTCCATCTTGAATGTCTGATTTTGTAAAAACCAACTCACCGCTTTCCGTAATAAACTTTTCAGGAATTGGCGGTTTTTGCTGATAGATTTTTACTCCCACCCAGCTTAAAACAGAAAATGAGAGTACTATTACAACAGAAAAAGCAATCCAATATTTTTTCATATAGCTTCCTTAAGGTTTTCTAAAAAACAAACACCAATTTGATTTAATAAGTAACTGCAACTTTTTTTATTCATGACGATATTTTTCTAATTGCATTCATCGGGCAGATGAGGATGCATTTAATTTTATTGAATCCAGAACAATTATTGCATCTGCCGGATACAATAAAAAAATGTTCGTTAGAAAGCGGATTATAATATTTTTCATGCTCTATCCAACTTTTACCCGGGCTGTAAATTGCTTCTGTTGGACACTCAATTGCACAAGCGCCACAATTTATGCAATCATCTGTTATTATCATTGTCATTAGAATTTTTCTCCCTTTGCTTCACGGTACTGGCTTCCAACGGCTCTTATTCTTCCCCACATCGAGTAGAAAAATAATATCATTGCAGCAACTTGTATTGATGAGAAGATCGCAATGGCAATGTTTACCCAATGGATATAATAGAAAGAGGCTGTAATCTGAAAAATAAATCTTAAAGCAGTTGCACCAGCTAATAACCAGTATGTAACTAAAATTAAATTCGGATTGTATTTCTTATCATCTTTTTCCGGACGCGGGAAAAACCACAACGCCACTCCCATTATCATCATCATAACAGAGCCGACAAGAATTAAATGGGTGTGTGCTGAAATCATCTCTTGTGTATAACCGAGTTGAAAAACATACCTGGTAAAAGACATATAAAGCCCTGTAAGAATTCCAATCACAAGAAAGATCAAACTTGTTTTAATAAAATATCTTACTGTCGTAAACATAAAATGCTCACCTACATCCCAAGCTGTTCACGCGCTTCACGTGTCATTTTAGCGGGCGTCCATTGCGGTTCCCAGACAAGATTTACAACAACTTTCTTCTCCGGTTCAAAATGACCAATTACATTTTCTACCCATGTTGAAATACTGCTGTGCATCGGGCAGCCTGGAGTGGTTAACGTCATTGTAATTATATTTATGTCGGCTTTCGATTCAACTTCGTATACTAGACCGAGATCAACGATATTTATTCCTATCTCAGGATCAATAACACCTTTAAGCACTTCAAATATTTCTTGTTTGTTTGCCATACTAACTATTTCCTAAAAATTGCAATCATATTGAAAATGAAGATAATGGAACTGATGAACATTAATGAAAATGAGATCAATAAACCTATGTCACTTCTAAACGCTAAAGAATAAAGAGAACCCAAAACTGCACTAAACATGAGATAGAATTCAACATGCGCAAACTTTTCGTTGAACATATCCTTTAACACCGGCACCGGTGCAAGCCCGACCTTGCCGCTGTATTTATGATACCATACAAGAAAAGGAACGATTTTATACATCTGCCCAACAATCAGCATTGATATGTAACCAAAGATTATCATATAACCATAAACTAACGTTAGGTTAAAGATGCTCTCATAATTTACGAAAGCAATAAAAGTCCCGAGCGCCGTAGTTAAACCGAGCATTAGGTAAGCAACAGAAGAAAACTTAATTCCGATATAAAATTTTTTTCTTATTCTTTTTTTGAAAATGATATAGATTTGAAGAAGAAAGAAAATAATGCCTAGAACAACCAGCAATGTAAAAGTGTAGTAAAGGAATGTTGTCTCCTCAAAAAGCATTGTGGTTGCTATTCCAAATAATCCGATGTTAATCATCCAGAAAGCCAGCTTTGCATATGTTAAAGAATAACCGTGAGATAGTGTAAACATTGGGATTAATTTGTATGAAACTCCCATTATCACCATTGAAACCCAGCCGATGAAAGCAATGTGTGCATGTAAATTAAGATATTGAAGATGACTCACTTTTATATATGGCGTCCAAAGGTTAATTGCCAGCAATAAACCAACAATTGCAGTTACAATCAAATAAAAAATTGCCGCGGCAAGATATCCGGCTGTAAGATTCCACTTCTTTACACTTTTCATTGTAAGGGCAATGTTAAACGAAAAGATGAACATTGCCAGATTAAGAATTATAGCCGAGAGTGTCATAATAATTCCGGTTTCAAAAACCCAGAAGCAATATGCCAAACCGATTACACCAAGCAGATAAATCCAGAATTGTATCTCCGCGAGTATTTCGCTGAATAATTTTGTTTCAAGAACTACAGGAACAAGTTGAAACATCGCGCCAAATATTATCATCGTAATCCAACCAAGTGTTGCGATGTGATTTATAGAAAGAATCTTTGGCTGAAAATGATGTCCGTGTATTGAAGAAGAGTTGAGCAATAAAAGAAAATTAAGAACAACAAATGATACCATTGCGGCAATAAAATATTTTGAAACTATTTTAAACGGAGGCGCATAAGCAGATACTATTGATTCCGATTGAACCATAGTTACACATTCCTCTTTTTCGTTATCACAACCTTGAAATAGTTCTCTTCTATTTTATTAGAAACTGCTTCGTAACCTCTTTCCTCAAGCTTCGGATAAAGCATCATCGGTTCGCGGTGATGATGAACGAGCAAAAGGGTGTTATCATCAACCTGTGATAAGGTCTCAAGTATTTTGATCATTGGTTCCGGCGGAACAAGTTCTCTCACATCCACTTCAATTACCTTTTCATAATCAGTTTCTTTTGATAACGTCTTCTGCTGTTCGGAATTTTCATCTTGAACAGCTTCTTTATCTTTATAAAAATAAATTCTGAATACATCATTTTCTTTTTCAGTCCAATGTTCGAATCCTTTTTTAGCTAATACGGCATAAAGAGGAATCGGTTCAAAAGAGTTTATAATTAACAATATTTCGTCGGTAGTTAGTTCCTTAACTGCAGCCATTATATTCTGAAATGGATCTTTTCCTGAATCAATTACCGGACGAACATCAAGATGATGAATTTTATCAACGCTGCTCTTCTCTATTATGTCAGGTTTTTGTTTAACTATTTTTTCGCTATACATTTCATCACTCATAATTTTGATAGGTTCAGTTGAATTGTTTATGGAGTTATTTAATTCGAAAAGGAGTGAATATAAATCCACCCCTGCAATCGATGCAGCTTGTGTAACTGTTACCCTGCCTGCCAATGCTTTTCTGAGAATTTTATTTTCAAGTTTTTTGAAGTGAGGACTTGCTTTTAGCAACACATTTAAAGTATGAGGATACAAAGCAAGCATTTTCGATATTTTCATATCTTTAGTTATCACAGCAAAATCTTTCACATTATAACTTTTTAATGTTCACACGCCAAACTTGCGGACCCTTTTCAACATATTCCCAGCCAAATTGATTTGTTCTCTCGGCATTGAACTGATAATAAAGAGGCATCGGGTCGTGATCATTTACCAGTTGAAACTCTTCGCCAATATGCAGCGCATCAAAAGTCTCAAAAATTATTGGGTGTTTTTCGCGCGGCGGTACCGGACGAATATCAAGTTCTTTTAATTCCATTTTAAACTCCTATTTTTTTCAGTTATTACATTTCAAACATAGTAGTTACGGAAAAGGATTTCCTTGACTTAAGTCAGTTTTATGATCTTTAAAGGAAAAGCGATAATTATTTGATGAATAAGAAGATGAAGGGGGGATGGCGTTATTTTGCCAATTCTTTTAATCCTTTAAGGTCTTTTACAAATATTTTTTTTCCGTTAACACGGATAATACCCTCATCTTGTAATTTTTTAAAGGAACGCGATAAAGTTTCAGTTATTGTGCCGATGTATGCAGCAATTGTTGATTTGGGAATTGTTAGTTTAACAAAAGGCTCAGGTAAATTTTCCGTACCGGCTGTCTTTACTTCTTTTAATAAATATTTAGCTAAACGATTGGGAACTTCTTTTGACGATATATCTTCAAGCTGGTTGATAATTGATTTTAATCTTTTCGCAAATCCAGCTAACATCTTTAAAGAGACGTCAGGTTCCGTATAGATAAGTTCAAGAAATTTTTCTTTGGGAATGAAGAGAGTCAAACTTTCTTCAAGAGCTTCGGCACTAACCGGATAATTTCCCCCTTCAAATAATGGAATATCTGCAAATGCGGTTAACGGCCTAATGATGTGTAAAACGGATTCTTTTCCACTTCTTGATAATTTAAAAACTTTTACACTCCCTTTTAGCAGAATATAAAATCCAAGATAACATTCATCTTCATTAAAAATTCTATCGCGCTTTTCAAAACTTTTTAATTTGCTGAACGATGATATTTTTCTTAATTGCTCAATGCTCAGCTCGGAAAATAACGGAATATTCCGCAAGGTATCTTTATTTTCAATCAACGTTCCAGGCATTTTCTATAAAGGATTATTTATTAATTATTAGCTACCCAAATATAGTAATAATATAAAATCCCTTACCGGTCTAAACCGATAAGGGACTTAAATAAAAGGTGCAAACCTGCGATTCTATTTATCGGCGGGCAGCAAATCGGTTGTCTTTAATTTTGAAGGCATAAAAATTCCGATCACACCATTCAACCCGACACTCATAACGATATTATAGAAGAAAGCCAAAAAGGCGAGAAGAAGCAATGAGCCGGAAAGCGCAGCCAGTATCATGTATGAATTGTATTCGCCATTGAAGTAGATTGTCCTGCGTAACATTCCTTTTAAGCCTGCCATTCCCATAAAAGCACCCATTCCGATACCGCCGAGAAGATGTGCCCAGAAATGGAAGCTTGCTAATCTTTCGCTATAGAGTTTTGCTCCGTTGGTTAGAATTGGGAAGAGAAAATATATTGCGGAATATAACGTCATCGTCAATCCAACTAATATTGCAACATGAACATGAGGACCAACAATCCATTGTGTGTTATGCAAAATTCTATTTAATCCTAAATCTGCCTGCATAATACCGGCAGGAACAGCTAAAGCAAATCCGAGTAATCCGCCGAGTAAAAACTTTAGAGGATGACTCATTTTTAAGGGTCGTGCGCTCCAAAGTGTTGCAAGAGTAATAAAGAAAGCTAGACCTTGAGTAATAAGCTCAAATGCTGTAACCATTTCACCGGATAGAATTTTTAAGATACCGGGTTGAGCTTGATCCGACATTAAATGATGTGACCAAACAGTCCAACTGACAACCATTTCAATAAATAAAGCTGCACGAGCCCAGTTTTCCATAAATAATTTTTTACCCGTAATTAATGTTGCGAGTAAATACCATGTGCCGGCGACAAATATTAAAACCAGCCCATCCGCAATTAAATCAAGTCCCCACCAGAAAATATTTTTATATAGTAAAGCATCAATAGCAGAATGTTTAAGACTTACTCCAAACAATTCCGCAACCATATAAATTAAAATTAGAACGCCGGCGAATAAAATAACAACAGCATTAAAGGCTGTGTCAACTGTACCTCTTGCAATAGCTGCAACGGGAAGAGAAACCAAATGTTCTTTTTTCTTTTTTGAAAATAGATTTGTTAAACCGGTTAGACCAAGCGCAGATTTAATTAACGCTCCTTTAGGTTGTTTCTCCCATCCATCGGGAGTATAAGTAATAGTCTTATAAATATTGATAACAAAGAATGCGGTTCCAACCATAACAAGTGCAATCCCAACGATGAAGAATGTTCCACCTAAAACACTAAATTGGGAAAAGTCTGCCGGCAAGGGCCAATAAAGTGTATAGAGTGGGGAGTAGTGAGATACAAACCCCGCGAACCAAAATACGAACGTACCGATTGTAATTAACCATAAAGTCCAATTTCCTAATTTTATACTCCACGGTGGTTTTTTCATTAAGAAAGGGACAAGAAAAAGAAACGCACCAAAGACAATTGAATACGTAGAACCAAAAATTCCGACGAGTGGATGTGCAGTCATTATGGCAAAGAACTGCTTTGGTTCTACGCCTAAGGCGATGCTGGGACTAACTTCAAATAATCTCATCAACATCCCTTCGATAACAACAACGCCATAATAGATCAATCCAATTACTACAAATCGCAATGTCAATTTTTGCATTGGAGTTAAAGAATTCGGTTTGAATAAACCTTGTTCACCGTTTGTGAATGTTTGTACTAAGTCCATTTTTATTTTCTCACATTTGTTTTAAAAATAGTTATTCAACAACCTCAACCACATCGCGGACAATCATATTAATTCCTTTAGGTCCTGAGTATTCAGTTGATCTGATGGAATAAACCTCCGGACGATCGAATTGCCAAAGAATATCATTAATGTGGCCCGGGATCACTTGCATCTGGAAAGCCATCGTGTTGTCGCGTCGGAATAATCCAAAGCCGTATGTTAGATCTTTCGATTCCACATTAAATCGTATTATCTCATTTTTTCTTATTATGAGTTTAGTGGAGGGGAGCCGAAATTCATGGTTTTCCATAGTTATACTAAATTCCTTATCGGCTTTAATCTCTGCACGATTTAAATCCATCGGCTTCCAGGGAATTGTTTCATGCGTTACAATATGAAGAGAAACTCCGATAACTACCAGAAGACCGACAAACGAATAAAAAATTGCCGGTTTGATTTCTTTACCAGAACCATCTCTTGTTATCTTGTAAGCAAACCATCCCATCAATGCCATAATCGCAAGGACATAAAGCGTGTAGGCAATTGTTTGTCCGGTTAATACAATGTTTGAATCAATCATAGTTTCACCTTTCTTTGTATGTTAATTTGTTTAATTAATATCTGCATGTTGTATTTGAGGAAAGAAAATTTAGATTTAATTTTTTCTCCTTTGCAAGAGTAAGCTGTTTTGGAACTCTTATTTTTCTAGTGCTAGTTAAGAGACCTCTATTCTTATCTTGAAATATCATCATATTGAGAGGCATATCCTTTGACTTAAGTCGGACTTAGTATTTTTTTACGAGAAAACCTGGAACGATGGCGCAGAAATTTATCTTGCTAAAGCTTTTAATTTATTTATATCAAGAATAAAAATTGATTTACCGTCGACCCGAATTATTTTTTCATTTTGTAATCTTTTTAAAAGTCTAGACAATGTGTCTGTAATTGTTCCGAGATAAGAAGCCAGATTTTTCTTGGAGATAGTTATTTTTACAAATGGTTCCGGAAGATTAGCTGTGCCAGATTTTTTAATTTCTTCAAGTAGATATCTTGCAAACCGGCTGGTTATTTCTTTGGTGGAAAACTCTTCGATTTTTTGAGTTAGACGACGCATTTTCTTTGCAAAACCTACAAGTATATTAAAACATATGGTCGAATTATTTTTGATAAGTTCAACAAACTCTTGATGTGGAACGAAAGCCAAAACTGAGTCGGCAATTACTTGTGCATTTACGGGATATTTACCTCCGTCAAAAAGAGGGACATCACCGAATGATTCGTATTGCTTTATCAGATGAAGTATTGACTCCTTCCCTTCGAAAGAGATTTTATAAATTTTAACAGAGCCTTCTAAAAGTATGTAAAAACCCATGTAATTATCCCCTTCAAAAAATAAAATTTCGTTTTTTTTATAATTCCTAATCTTACAAAGAGAAATTATCTGTTTTGATTGATGGGGTGTAAGCTCTGAAAATAGTGGAAGAGTGAGGAGGGTTTCAGTGTAAATGTTATATCCATTTTTCATAATCACTGTGAAATTAAATAGGTAATTTTTAACAACCGAAATTTAGTGATTATTTTTCAATACTATTGGATAAAAAAGAAAAACAAGTGGATAATTGAAAGGACAATCCTTGGTGGCAATTAAATTTGTCGGATTCTACCGTGTTTCATATTCACTGATTTTTATACAACAAAGGCTGCGTGGCCAAAGTATGATGTAGCAAGCATCAGGTCCCAGCCAGAGGCTGGCACACACATTTAATCATGTACCCACTATAACCCTTGTGATATTATAACTGAAACAACTTACTAACTTTCATCTGATAGCTTGCTCGCATTCTCTGATCAACAACATGGCTGATGTACCAAGTTAAATAGTTATAGAGAATCCATTGATTCCCCGGACTCGGTTGGTCGTTCACGTATTTAGCTATGGTCTTTCCAAGCTGCTTATCAACCGACTCTTCCAACGATTTTGTTACACCGATATTTTGTAGTATCCCTATCCGTTCTTTGATAACCGGTATCTGATCGTAAGTCTGTTCAACTTGTTCTTTTAGATTGTCAAGCCGGATACCGCTTGTATGTCGTGCATAAAACTTCGCCAACACTTTCCCGAATACCATTCCGTTTGAACAAATGCCGCGGATAGCTCCCCAGAATAAACGTACTCCTTCGCTTCCATATAACTGTTATGCAAGAAGAGTGACAACGCTATGTCACTCCTCCCATCATTAAATGTTAGCTCTGGAAAAGTTACTTGCAACCGCATACGCTGATCAGATACAAAACTATGACTGGAATCAATGATCCATTTGCTGTCAAGAGTTTGCAACTGCTCCATCAACGGTTGAATGATCTCAGCGTTCGGGACTATCCGGTAAGTGTCGCTCATAACAGAGATCAACTTTCCATTGTCTTCTCTTATGATTGCTTGGTAAGCCTCGGTGAGAACTGGATTCCCATTCTCATCTCCGAAGTACACTTTTCTCTCAGCAACGGGGAACATGAAATTAATTAACTTATCCATCTCAACCTCCACACACTTTAGAACGTGCAATGAACAACGTAACCGCAAGAGACTTCGGATCCATTAGTCCACCTAGATCAGTTTGTATCCGCACGGCATCCTTGCATGATTGCAGCATCATTTCGTAGAAGCCGTCTGATGTTTGAGGGATAATGGTTGACGGTTGATGGAGTGACAATGGTTGTTTTGTTTCCTCAACTTGCACGTCATACTTAGTGAGGATTTTAGAACCTTTCTGTTCTGCAAGTTTTATTACAACAGCTTTCGTTCCTTTCTTTAGGTTTTTCAATTTATCGTGAACTTCATCGGGTGCGAAGAGGCTATATTCAGTAGCTCCGTCTCCGTTACGCACTGCATAGAGATAATATTGACCAAATTTGCTTTCTCCCACTACCGGTTCATCAAACAGCAATTCGATGCGGGTAGGCTGGTTCAACTGTAACTCCAGTTTCTTTCTCTCGCTCATTTTCGTTCTCCTTTTCTTTTAGTTTGTAGGTAAATTCTTCTTTGCCTTCAGTGACAGTTACTCCCTTTGGAATAACTCTTTGTTTAATGAAGGCTTTGATTTTATTTAAGTCTGGTTTTACTTGTTCTGGTATGATGGTGAGGAGTTCCGGTTTAGCATTAGCAAGGAACACTTCCATATCAGTGATCTCCACTTTATTTGGTTTCTTATGATACTTGAGTGTTCCATGAGCTAAGTCAATTGTCTTTTCTTTTCTCTCACGGATAAATCCTTCAAGCTTTATCTCTAACCATCGAACCTTCTCTTGCAACACTACATTCTTATGCATGGTAAAATCATTGATCATTGAACATTCTTTCTCAGCCTCACTGAAGTTATAGGCAATCTGATTTTCCAATTGCTGTATCTGTAACAGCAAAAGATCAAAGTAAGCTTCAGTACGTTCTTCTTCTTTTAGTTCTGCCTCTGCCAAGAGTTCTTCTAAAAAGTTCATATCGGTTTTCTCCTTTCTTTAAGCTGTTTTCTTTAGTATCTGCAAGGGGGGGCGATTCATTCTTCTCCTTGCACTTTTGTAAATATTCAACAACTGCCTCGTTGACCATTTTAGTCATAGGCTTTCTGGTTGTTTGTTTTAACCGATAGAGTTCCGGAATGAGTTTCTCATCTATCCTTGGGCTATACATACAAATCCTCCGCGTCAAGTAGTTGATGACAATGTTCACATCTATTGTTTAATCTTCCGTCGTAGTAGATGGTGGATTCAAAACAGTAGGGACAATCAACAAGTAGTTCATCTCTTTTGTAAAGGGGGGACATTCTCCAATTCTCTCTTCTTGGTGTATACTTTTTATAAGACTCAACACCATCACGGTTGATAATGAGAGCGTGGTTGTTCTCCATCGTGTAGAAATGGAATCCCCCCTCACCGAGATTAAATCCGCACTTGGTTACGTTCTTAAGATTTAGAGATTCCCGCATGATCTCCCTTTCACTACAGAAGTAGAGTATCTCATCTTTTTCGTCGTAGTACATCTCTACCGGATTATCATGTTTTAGGAGCTCAAGTTTATCCGGTTCTTTAGCCGAGATTGACGCTACTGCGAATGAGCCTTCAATCTTTTCAAAGACATCCTTTATCTTGTTGCCTTTCTTCTTTGATGATAGCAGATAGAGGATCGCCTCACTATCAACCTCTGCGTCTCGTTTATCCTTGCCGAAGATCTCTCTGTCGTTATGGATCATTCCGTTGTGTACGATACAGAGTCCTTCTTTGTTAAACAGAGGATGATTGTTCGCGTTGTTCTTTTCACTCCCTTGGGTTTTCATTCTTGTATGAGCAATCATTATTGATAGTAACTCCATGCTTTTCCAATCATAGGTTGTTGCCGTCATTGAAGATCGTTGAGCAAGTTTGTGAACGATGAGATTTCCATCTTTGATAAAAGCGTAGCCGCATGCATCTCTTCCGCGACTTTCGAGTAAGGTGAACATTTTTGTTATTTTTTGTTTGTCGGGTTTCTTTTCACTAAAGCAATAGAAACCCATGATACCGCACATATGGCATTACTCCTTTCATATTAATTACAAATGATTTTTTAAGCAGCTAATTCTTCTACAGATAGTCTGCTGATTTGATTAATGAGTTTCAGTAGTTGTGGGAAATGATTTTGTCTTAGTGCATAGTCGATACCAAGCCGGTTACAACCAATCCCTTCCGTTACTTTCCAGTCAAGTCCGTTCAAGAGAATGAACTCTTTCACTCCATCAATGAGGTGACTACTAACAGAGAGTTGATAGTCTTCGCGGCCTTTCAAGCCAAAGAGATAAATGGATTGATCAACAAGCCCAACTCTTTCTTTGATACGTGAGAGTAAATAGTCTTTCTGATTGACCTTCAATACGCATCTCTTTGCATGTTTGCCTAGTAACCAACTTCGCGAGAGTTCAACTATCAGTTTTCTATCCACATCATCAACGTCGGGGTTCTCCGGACAGTCCTCATCATTTACTTCATTCCAGCAATTCGAGCAATGAGCATTGCCCATATCATCAAAATATGCGTTACTTCTGCGAATCACTTCATCACAGTGGTCGCAGTGAGTGAACAGTTCACTAAAGCAATCTTCACAATAGGCTTCTTCTTCAGCCCAACTGATTTCTCCCTCACCGAGCTTTTCACTACAGCATGAACAATAAATTATACTCATGATTTTTTACTCCTCAGTTATTAGTGACTCCCCAGTTGGGGAGAATGTTTTCGTTCCAGTTAAGTGATTTATCAAGCAGCATGTCCAGTTCCTTTAGTCCCTCTCTGCAATCATCGGGGATGGTGATGAGATAGTTCTTTAAGTTCTTAAGGAACGTGCTTGAATGTTGTCTTGCCTTTATCTGTTCAAAGTCAAGATGATCTTCAGTTGCTCCAAGTACAGCAAGCTTGGCAAGGGTGAATGTAACCAGCGTTGTAGCGGGACAGAGTAGCCAACTTTCGGGAGTACGATATTCAAAACCGTAGCTTTTTGTACGAATAGCTTTTCTCTTTCCATATCCGCTTCTCTCTCTTCTTTGTCTCCGCTGCTTATCATCTATGCAATTACTAAGTGAGTAAAGAACAGTATCATAAGATGATTTGAGTGGATATTAAGTAAATAGAAGAGCTTGTTTCTGAGAAGAAAAATAAGCGAAATGAGATGGTAAACTCAATGAATTACTGAAGTAGTATTGAAGTAGTTTGCAAGATAATTGGAGTGAATTTGACAACATTTAAGTCGTTTTGCCAAAATGGCAAAATTCTTTAAAATAAAAAAGTGCATAATTCGATTGAATTAAGCACTTTTAAGAGCCACCTAAGCGACTCGAACGCTCGACCTGCTCATTACGAGTGAGCTGCTCTACCAGCTGAGCTAAGGTGGCAGAAAATGTACAATGGTGAATAGAAGGATGGCTCTCTTCCATTATACATTAAAAATCTATCTTACTCTTTTTTTATGACGATTCTTTCTAAGTCTCTTTTTTCTTTTATGCGTGGACATCTTGTGTCCTTTTCTTTTTCTACCGCAAGGCATTGATTAGCTCCTGTTTAATTTAATGTGATGTTAATAATTGTTTTGCTTTTCGTCCAACTTCAGAATTTGGATCCAAATCTACGGCTTTTTGAAGCCATTCTTTCGATTTTTCAATATTTCCTTTTGCTAAATTAACAATTCCTAAGTTCATATGTGCAATTTGGTGCTTCGGGTCTATTTTTATTGCTTTTTCCATTAACGGAATTGCTTCGTCATATTTCTGCAGATCGAAATAACAGACACCCATATCGACCAAAACATCTGCGTTCTTCGGGAATTTTTCTAAATATTTTTTATAGAGCACTATTGCGTCTGGTTTAAAACCGGAATCATTCTTTAAGTGAGCTAATTGAAGCATCAAATCATAATTATCAGGCTCAGCTTTTAGTTGAGCATCTAACTGATTAATTCTATCAATACTAGCTAAATCAATTCCGGAACTTTGTTGTTGGTTAGTTGCCGGTAAATCTTCTACGGAAGAAATCTTTGGTTGATCAAAAACTCCTGCTAAGTACAACATCGCGCTGGCAAGAAGAAGAAGAACTACCAAAGCTATTACAATATTTTTGGGACTAAAATCCTTCGAGGTTTTTATCCCATTATTTTTAACAGAAAGCTCCTGTATTGGTTTATTGCTTTTTGTTTGACGCTTTTTCTTGTTGGAATTTCCGCTATTTATTTTTGGGGGAGAAGCAGGAGTTAAAACTTGTCCTCTGGATTTATGAATTTCTTTAGTTTCATTGCCGGATTTTGCACCGCAAGAAGGACAATAACTTAATCCAGGAACATTTTCTTCACCGCAATATTTACAGACAACATACTCAGTCTCAGATTCAACCAGGTTTTCATTCTCTTTAACTTCTTCTAATGAATTACCGCAGTTTGGACAAAACTTATATTTTTCTTCAACACTACTTTTACAAACCGGACATTTAAGCACTTTATACAATTTCCTTTTCTGCCATACCTTTACTAACGGCAGTTTTAAAATCCTTAGAAAATTTGAAAACAGGGACATAATGTTCGGGGACGTTAACTTTTTCTCCGGTTTTAGGATTTCTTGCTAATCGAGCTGATTTCTTTCTTACTTTGAAAGTACCAAATCCTCTTATTTCAATTCCTTTACCGGCTTTTAACGATTCGATAACGCTGTTAAAAAAACCTTCAATAACGGCTTCTGTTTCTAATTTTGTTAATCCGGTTCCAGTAGCTACAATATCAACTAAGTCGGCTTTCGTCATATCATTTCCCTTGTAGAAAAAAATCTTTCTAAGTATTTATAAATGAAGAACTTAAATTAATGAATTCGTGAAAGAAAAACAAAAATTTTTCTTTTTACCTTTTAAACGATCAACACGTTTACGATTGTCTCGTATTGAGAGGACTTCTCAAAAAAATTCATCATTTTCTTTCAAAAGTAAGTAAATCCGCCAAATTTAGCTTGGCATGTCAATTGGTTATATAGGGAAAGACAAATTAGAGGAAGAAATGGAACTTATACCGATTATCAAATTAGCTTTAGTTGTTTTTGCAACAGTTGTTTTCTTTGTTATTCTTATTTCATATATGATTTATAAAGCGAAAGAGAAAATGCAAATTCATCCTAAAAACAAGAGCAACAGTAAAGAAAATAACAGCAAAAAACAAATTGTTATTAGCAAAGATGAAAGCACTTTTATCAGAAATCACTATTCTGATCATGCGAATAAAGAACAAATCTATTTTGTCCCCCAGAGACAAGCTGTACAAGTTCCGGCTTTAGCCAAAGTACAACCAAGGTCGAAAGAAAGATTTAAAGTTGTTAATGATCAACAAATGAATTATAAAATTTATGAGACAAAAGTAGATAAACCGAGAGCATTTTATCACCCGAATAGTCAAAGTGCAAAATCCTTCACTTTTCGATCTCCGAAGGGAAATATTCTAGATAATTATTCCCTTCCGAATGAACCATTACGTAAACTTGCATTAAAATAATTGACTTCAAAGTACGTAAATTAAGGTCATGCTTAGGCATGACTTTTTTATTTTAAACTTAAGGAGAAAAATGAAACCTTTTGAACTACAACTAAAGCCCTTTGTCGTTCCAACCACCGACGGAAAGTTAATTGAAGAACATTTTGGGATGGCAAGTATTTTTTGTGGAGATTTTAGCTTTGCACATATGATCGCTCCTGCCGGATGGAGTGAACCATTTCAAATACCTGAATTTGATGAAGTTACCTTTGTGTTTTCCGGAAAGAAAAAAATTGAAGTTGAAGGTGAGACAATAATTTTGGAGAAGAATCAATCAATCTGTATAAAAAAGGGTTCAAGTGTTAAATACTCAAACCCTTTTCAAGAATCGTGTGAATATGTTTCCGTGTGTATTCCTGCTTTTACGATCGATCGAGTAAAACGACAAGCATAATAATAGATTAGCTATTAAGCTTTGGGTAAACGTTCGAGATAGGAGCTATTACTTAACACGGTAAACGTTTCGGTTTTTCTTAATTCATCAAGTGATAGACAATTCATATAACTCATTGCGCTTCGCAATCCGTCAGAAATGCTGTTGATTACATTTCGTACGGTTCCTTTGTATGCGACCATTGTCTCTTCACCTTCGATGAATTCGTTTTTCATTTTTACACCAAAGGAAGCAGAACCCCGGTATTTCTTCCAAAGTTGACCATTGTATTTTATTACTTCACCCGGAGTTTCTTTTGTCCCGGCGAGCATTCTTCCGAGCATTGCAACATCTGCCCCCAATGATAAAGCTTTTGCAACATCGCCGGCGCTTTTTATTCCTCCGTCAGCTATAATTTTTATTGCCAACTTTTCTTTCTTACGTGTGAAAAGAACATCCAATATTGATGAAACCTGACCGATCCCTATTCCAGTTTGTATTGAAGTTGAACAAACACTTCCGCTGCCAATACCAACACGGACTGCATCAGCCCCGGCGTCTTCCAATTGTTTTAGTGTTGCCCCGTTTGCAATATTTCCAACAATCAGTTTTACCGCAAAATGTTTTTTTACTTCTTTGGTTTTATTTAGAACCTCCTTGTTGCTTGCGTTAGCAGTATCAAGACAGAGAATAAATTTCCGGGCAGCTAATTTTTCGATGACAGCTAAATCCGTAGTCAATCCGATTGATGCGCTATATATTTTTTCAGTCCCATTTTCTGATGCAAGAATACTATTCAAAGAAGAATCAAATCGGTTAAGAATTCCAAGACATCCGGAATGTGTTAATTCAATTGCCATATCTAAGCCGGTAACCGTATCCATTGGGCTTGATAGCACTGGAAGACTTAGTTTAGCTCCTAAAAAATCACAGGACGTAACCGGTTCGTTACGTGATTTAACCCTGGAAATTTCTGTTGGGACAAGACTTATATCATCATAGGTTAACGACTGATAAAATTCGTTTAAATCTTTCTTTGTATATATTTTCATTTCTTCCTCGTTTAGTTAATAAGCTTTTCTATTTCATCAAGAATAAAAGACATTTTGTTAATTGTTGCAAGTACCGGTTCCGAAGAAGTCATATCAACACCCGCATCTTTTAGGATATCAAGCGAATACTTTGAGCTTCCTCTGCCAAGAAATTGCAAATACTTTTTAACTGCCGGTTCACCTTCTTTTTTAACTTTTTGCACAAGTAATCCTGAGGCTGCAAATCCGGTTGCATATTGATAAACATAAAAATTATAATAGAAATGAGGAATCCGAGCCCAGGTAAATTCTTCCTCATAGTCAACAAACATTTCATTCCCCCAATATTTTTGATAAAGACTTTTATACAAATTACGAAAATCAACAACCGTTAAAGAATTTCCCCCTTCAACTAACTTATACATTTCTGATTCATATTCAGCAAACATTGTCTGACGATAAAATGTTGTTGTTACATTGTTCAAGTACTTTTCGTATAAAAATAATTTTTCTTCTTTGCTTTCGCTGTGTTCTAAAAAATATTCAAGCAAGAGCGATTCGTTAAACGTTGATGCAACTTCAGCTAGAAAGATTGAATAATTAGCATACACATACGGCTGTTTATCTCCTGTAAAGTATGAATGCATGTTGTGCCCCATCTCGTGAGCAAGCGTAAAAACATCGTTTAACAAGTTATTCCAATTTAAAAGAACGTATGGATGAACACCAAAGGTTGTCCCGGAAGAATAAGCGCCACTGCGTTTGGAACGGGTTTCATAAACGTCAATCCATCTTTGCGAAAAAGCTTTATCAATAATTCCAAGATAATTTGTCCCAAGTGGTTGCAAAGCTTTTTTAACGATTTCCAAAGATTCATCGTAAGAATATTTCTTGTCCTTAAAAGGGAAAATTGACACATAGGTATCGAATGGGTGAAGTTTATCAAGTTTAAGCATTCTTTTCTTGAGTGCAGTCCATCGATGCATTGGTTCTAGATTCCGGTTTACGGTATCGATTAAGTTGTCGTAAACTTGTAGTGAAATATTATTTCTAAATAATGAAGCTTCGCGCACGGAATTAAAGTTTTTAACTTGAGCGGTGAATATATTCCCTTTAATATTGCCCATAACGAGGGAAGAGAAAGTGTTTGCGTGTTGTATGAACGGCTTATAGTAAGCGCGATAAGCCTCCTCGCGGAAAGTTCTGTTGTCAGAATATAAAGACGAGTAATATCTTCCATGCGAAATTTCAATTTCATTTCCTAAGCCGTCATCTATTTTAGGGAACTGAAGGTCGGCATTTGTAAATAGCGAGAATGTATTATACGGAACATTTTTTAATTCTGCGGTTAGGGCTACTATTCTTTCTTCATTTGGAGACAGCGTATGTGGTTTTTCGCGGAAAAGATCTTCAAAAAAATGGGAATATTTATTTAGTTCGTCAATTTCTTTACACCATCTTTCAATTTGTTCTTTATCGTGTTTTAAAATTTCCGGTTTAAAAAATGAAGTGTTTGAAGAAAAATTTGTTATTAATGTTTTAACCCTGCTATCCATAGATTGATATTTCGGTACTGCCATATCTGAATCTTTTGAAAGCATAGCATAAAGATGAAGCCGCTCCAAAATAATTCCTATTTCTTCTTCTAATTTGAGATAGTCAATAATCGATTCGACAGATTCGTTTAATGTTCCTTCAAACTTTTTAAGTCCGGGAATTTTTCCTTCAACGATACGAAAGACTTCTTCCCATTTTTCATCAGACTCAAAAATATCGCACAAATTCCATTTGTACCTGGCTTCAATTTCGTCTCTTAAAGGTAGAGAAGTTGGTTCTGACATAAAAAAATCACTCACAAATAATAAATAAAAACGTCACAAATATACAAACTTGGGGCAATTCCGTTAATATTTCCCCAAAACTACCTATTAATAAAATCTTAATTTCAAATTTTATTGCTTTTTTTACCCTTAAAGAGTAACTTTGAACTCTTAATTAATTCACTAATCCAACTAATTAGTATAGAACCCCTTATGAAAGCATTGAGATTTAGGTTTATCATTATTATTGCTGCAATTGCAATAAGCATTTATTTGCTGTATCCTACCTATAAGGATTATCAAAATACGAATAGAATTTCGGAAGCAGTAAAAGAAAAACGCGAACTTTTAAAGAAAGTTGATCCCGGTCTAACTGCAGATCAACTTGACAGAATACTTCAAAATACTGCCGACAGCATTAAAGCCAGCGATCCTTCGATTCGCGAAGCACGAATGAAGAGAATAAAATTGGGCTTGGATTTACAAGGCGGTATGCGTGTGGTGCTTGAAGTAAATACCGTAAAATTGTTAGAAAAATTAGCAAACAACCCCGATGACCTTTTCAGACAAATACTCGCATCGGCAGGCAAGGAAGCTGCTTTGTCAAATGAATCGGTTGTAAATATTGTTGGTCGTAAATTTCAGGAAAGAGGAATCCGTTTAAGCCGCTACTTCGGAACGATCCGCCAGGATGATGCTGAAATATTAAAGGATTTGAAAAAGCAGACCGATGAAGCAGTTACACGGGCTAAAGAAATTATTAGAAACAGAGTTGACCAGTATGGCGTTTCTGAACCTAGCATTCAGTTGCAAGGCGATAGAAGAATTATTGTTGAATTACCGGGTGTTGCCAAAGAAGAAGAAGCAAGACAATTACTGCAGGGAACAGCCTTGCTTGAATTCAAACTGTTAAAAGAACCGGCATACACTGTTAACGTAATGGAGCAGGTTGACAAAGTTTTGGCGGGCAAAAGTTTAGAAGATTCTTCTTCAACAGATTCCACAAAAAGTGCTAAGGTTGAAAAGAAAGATTCAACACTTGCAAAAAACGATACAACCAAGAACAAAAAATTATCTCCGGAAGAATTTGCGAAAGAACATCCTTTCTTTTCTGTTGCTTTGATAAATCCTCAGAGTCAATCAGCAGATGCGTATGTAAAAGCTGATCAGAAAGAAAGACTTTTACATATGCTTGCTAAACCTGAAGTGCAAAACATCCTTAACTTAAGTAATGCAGAGTTTTTATTTAGCGCTAAACCGGTTACTTTTCAAGAAGGTCAGGGAGTTTTCATCCTTTATCTTGTAAACAAAACTGCCGAACTAACAGGCAGTGTTGTAACCAATGCAACATCAAATATTGATCCTTCTACTTCTGCGCCTGTCGTTAATATGGAAATGAATTCCGAAGGTGCAACAGAATGGGCAAGAATTACCGGCGCCAACATCAACAAAAGATGTGCGATTGTACTTGATAACGTGGTTTATACAGCACCGGTTATTCGCGGTAAAATTCCCGGAGGAAGATCGCAAATTGAAGGTAGCACTGATTTAGCAGAAGCAAAATTATTAGAAATCGTTTTGAAAGCCGGAGCGCTTCCGGCACCGGTAGATATTATGGAAGAAAGATCCGTCGGACCGTCACTCGGGCAGGATTCAATTAACCAAGGATTTAATTCTACACTCTACGGTTATTTACTCGTCGGACTTTTTATGGTGGTTTATTATAGAAAAGCGGGAGGTATTTCTGCAATTGCTTTATCACTTGTAATCTTATTTATACTTTCAATACTTGCATATTTCAAAGCCACACTAACCTTACCTGGTATTGCGGGCATTGTATTAACCATAGGAATGGCGGTTGATGCCAACGTGCTGATCTTTGAAAGAATTAGAGAAGAACTTGCAACCGGGAAAACAATGAAGGCTTCAATTGATAGTGGATTTTCAAAAGCGCTTTCCGCTATTGTGGATTCAAACATTACCACTATGATTACTGCTATTATTCTTTATCAGTTTGGAACCGGACCGGTTCAAGGATTTGCCCTTACCTTAATGATTGGTATTGGAACAAGCTTGTTTGGAGCTTTAGTTATTACACGAGTTTTTCTCGATTTCTTATTAATTAAAGGTTATAAAATTACTCTCGGTTAATTATCAAAAAGACTTTTAGGAGCAAAAATAAATGCAGCTATTTCATAATTTAAATATTGATTTCATGGGGAAGAGAAAGTACTTTTATGTGCTTTCTGCCTCACTCTTTTTACTTGGCATGTTAAACATCGCTTTCCGCGGCCTTCAATTCGGTATTGATTTCAAAGGTGGAACGGAAATCGTCGTGAGATTTGACAACCCGGTTAAAATTTCAGAACTCCGCCAGGATCTTCAATCGACAGGGTTGGGTGAAGTTGAGATAAAAACCTTTGGCGATAATTCCGGCGCTTTAATCAGAACGGAATTGCAGGCGCTTCCTCAAAATCTTTTTCCAAAGATCCAACAGCAAATTGAAGGAGATATCAATTCTTCATTCCCGGCTGTTGCAGGGAATTATCGATCTGAAAAAACTTCCAACACTCTGACTTATTCATTTAATAATCCTGATACGGCGTCAGCAATAGCAAATAAACTTTTTCTCGATGGATTTCAGTCAGGCAAAGTATCTGAAGAAATTACCAATACACAGGTTGTAGTTCAAGTTGGTATTTCTGATTGGGTGAAAGAAAGTTTGAAACTTAAATTAAAAGGAAATCCATTTCAGGTTTTACGCGAAGAAAGAGTAGGACCAAAAGTAGGAAATGAATTGAAGCAAGATACAATGATTGCTATTGTTCTTTCGTTAATTGGAATTTTAATTTATTTGGCTTTCCGCTACAAATTTGTTTTTGCGTTCGGAGCCGTAGTGGCACTTTTCCACGATGTACTTATAACTTTAGGATTGTACGCCGTTCTTTATAATGTTATCCCTGGTTTGAATTTAGAAGTGAATCTCACAGTTGTGGCGGCATTTTTAACTCTTATCGGATATTCAATTAACGATACGGTTATTGTTTTTGATAGAGTGAGAGAGACATTAAAAATTCATAAAACTGAACCTCTCGAAATGTTGATGAACATGGCAATTAACAAAACTATGAGCCGTACAATTTTAACAGGTGGTACAACGTTAATGAGTATCTTTGTACTGCTGCTTTTAGGCGGTGAAGTGCTTCGGGCGTTTGCATTCACAATGTTCTTCGGTATTATTATCGGAACGTATTCTTCGGTCTTCGTTGCTAGTGCTATAGTTTTAGATTATGTTAAAAAGTATAACAAGAAAATTGAATTTTAGTTCGTTTAAGTTCAAAATAAAAAAGCCGGATTTAGTCCGGCTTTTTTGTTTTAAACCGATAATTTTTTTTACGTTACAAGAAAGGTTATCATTGTAATATCGTCAGACTGCGGTTCTCCGCTGACAAATTCGTCAATCTTGCATTTCACTTCATGGAGGATCTCGTCAGACGACGAAAATGTTTTTTGTGTAAGAATCGTTTCTAATAACCGGTCGGAAAATTCATCATCGTTTCTATTTTTTGCTTCAGTAACCCCATCTGTAAAAAGGACCAGAATATCATCTTTCTGAAGTTGAACAGTTTCACTTTCATACTCCATAAATGATTTCATCACTCCCAGCAACATCCCCCCTTTGTCAAGATAAGTGATTTTTTTATCCCGGATTAACAACGGAGGATTGTGCCCCGCATTTACGTAAGTGATTTCTCTTTTTTGATCATCGAGTAAAAGCCAAAAAAAAGTTATAAATCTCCCATCGGTAGTATTTTCAGAAACAAGATCGTTGATAATCCGTGTCGAAGCCGCTATATTATATCCTTGCCTGGTAATCGATTTTAAAAACGCTTGCAGATTCGCCATCAGCAATGAAGCTGGAACTCCTTTGCCGGAAACATCGCCAATCCCTATAAAATAACGACCATCCTCGGCTCTGATGATATCGTAATAATCACCACCAACCTGTTTTGAAGAAATACTAACAGCGGAAATTTGAAAATTGTCTAGCTTTGGAATTTCTTTAGGAAGAAGGTTTCGCTGGATGCCTTTTGCAATTTCTAACTCTTCTTCAAGTTTTTGCTTTTCAAGCGCTTCTTGAAAAAGTCTTATATTCTCCAATGAAATTATAGCAAGTGTTCCTACCGAACTTATAAACTCGATATCCGTTTCCGAATAGGGAATATTTTTCATCCTTTTCCCGAGCAGAACAAGTCCGCTGGTTTCACCCTGCAATTGCATCGGAATCATTAATTCAAAATTATATTTTGAAAGGTTGGGGAAATCTTTTTCAATGCTCTCTTTATCGTGGACATTTTCAATCGACTGAATATTAACATGAGACAAAACATCCAGCAAGGGAGCTTTGGGAACTGTTGATTCCAAAATTTTCAGCTTATTCTCATCTAAAATTATTATCGCATAGGTTGAAAGGAGAAAATGACCGAGCAACGAATAAACTAATAATTTACTAATCCTGCTTTCGTCGGTTAGCACCCCAAATTCTTTTCCCAATTCAAACAGAGAACTCAAACGGTTAACGCGTGAGTCAAGCATCCGGTTTACTTCTTTAAGTTCGGTGATAAACATTGCATTCTCGATAGCCGTCGATGCAATATTTAAAATCGTAACGAGAAATTCTTTTTCCTCTGTCAAATATTCTTCTTTTGTTATTTTCTCTCCAAGACAAAGAATCCCCAAACATTTTCTCGGTGAACATATTTTTTCAGAGTAAACTAATTTGTTCTGAAATAAAAACTCCTTTAGTTCTTTACTTTCTTCAATCTCATCAACGTGGAAGACCACCGGGAAAGAGGCAATCTGTTCTTCACTTAAACCTTTGGAAGATAAAATTTTCATCTCATTTTGAATGGAAAGAATTATACATCCCTTAGTTGTAATGAATTTACCAAGACAGGTTAAGAGTAAGTTGTTAAGTGTAAATTGCAGGTCAAGGCTTGAATTTACGACTCTGCTAAATTCGACTAAAGCTGTTAAGTTTCGTTTGAGTTTAGTGAATTCCAGTTTTTCCATTACTAGATCATGCAATTTTTTTTGTTAAAATAAGTTGGTTGCCGTCTCCCGCAAGTTTTTGATACTCCACCTTATCCATTAAATGACGCATTAAATGTAATCCTAAACCACCTACACGGCGCTGTTTTAAGTAGGTCGGCATATCCGGGTCGGTAATTTGATTTGGATCGAAACTTTTTCCATGATCAGTAAGTAGTACTTTAAATTCTTCTTTTGATATTAAAACGCGGACAACAAATTCAGTTGACGCATCATAATTGTAAGCATGTTTGATAATGTTGGTGCTAGCCTCGTCAACGGCAAGAACAATTTTTTCGATGACGCTCTTATCGATACCGGATTGTGAAGCTTTTTCCTCTACAAAAGCACGGATCACCGCGAGATTTTCCGTGGTGCTTTTCACCTTCATTTCATAAATATTTTTTGCTGTCGTTTTCACAATAAATTATTACCGTTATCGATTAAACTTTTCTACCGCTTCCGTCTCTGTCGAAAAAATTTCGTACAGAAGTGGAAATCCTAAAAGATCAAAAATGTTGTAAACGCTTGGTTGCATAGCAGCAAGCTTAATGTCACCTGCATTTGTCCGCATGGTTTCAATAAATGCCATAAAAACACCTAACCCGGCGCTGCTGATATATTTTAAATTTTCAAAGTTTACAACAACCTTGTATTTATTCTTTGTAATTAAATCGGAAATGGCGTGTTCAAGATGCTGGGCAGTGTGAGCATCGAGATAGCCGTTAAGTTCAAGAATATTAACCTCACCGTTTTCACGATGTTTAGTTGAAAACTCAGCCATGCTGTTTCTCCAAATTATTTTTCCATTTAAAAAGTAGTAACGTTATATCGTCATGCTGAGAAGTTCCCTGCGAAAAGAGAGAAACTTGCGTCATGATCTTTTTTGCAATAGTATCAACAGATTCATTTTGAAATTCAGAAATAATTTTTTTCAGAGTAGTAATTCCAAAGTCATCCATGTTACCATCTTTCGCTTCAGTAACTCCGTCAGTGTACAAAACAAAAATATCATTTTCTTTTAATTGAAGAGAATATTCTTCCAAAAATAATTCAAATTTTTCTGAGTAAGTTAATCCTAACCCCACCCCACCGGGCAGAATTTCTTTAATTTCATCATTTCGAACTAATAAAATGGATGAATGCCCGGCGCGCGATAAAAAAAGTTTTTCCGCATCCAAATCAAAAACGCCGAAGACAGCAGTAATAAAATTCTTTTTCTCCAGTGTTCTTTCAATTATCGTATTGGTCCTTATTAAAATTTCTTTCGGATTATCAAACGTAACGACTAACGATTCAATAATTCCTCTCAGTTCAGCCATAATAAATGCAGCGGAAATTCCCTTACCGGAAACATCGGCGATGATAAAACCAAGTTTGTTATTCGGCAGTTCAAAAAAATCGTAATAATCTCCGCCAACTTCAAATGCCGGAACAAAGACTGCCGAAATTTCCAGATTTTTTACTTTAGGAATTGACTGCGGCAGTATCTTTCCCTGCATTTCACGCGCAACATCAAGTTCCCGTTCGAGTCTTTCTTTTTCAATTGATTCTTTAAGTAGTTTGGCATTTTCAACCGCTATGGATGAATAATCAGAGAATGTTTCTAGAGCGCTTTTGTCTTCTTCATCAAATGGAACATCGGCTTTCCTGGCTACAAAGAGATACCCGTTTATCTTTTTATGCGATTTTAACGGTGCAGAAGCTGCATAGCAGAAGAGATCGTTTTTTGTTTCGCTCTCATTACATACAGCCACATTGGCAAAGGAAATTTCATTTAATGCATGCTGCTGGTTCTTTGGTGAAAAAATTACCGATTGAATTTTATCTGCAGTAACAAAACCGATGTTTTTAGGAGCGACCGGAGTTTTGGTTTCGTCATCGTTTAAAATGATCCATGCGGCATCGGCATTACACACCTTAATGGCAAGGTCGGTTATGGTGTCACCTAACTCCTTAAAATCTAAAACCTGATTAATCAAACGGCTCAAGATTTGAAGTGACGTAACCTCAGTAGCTTTGCGATCAAACGCCTCGGCGGTTGGTAAGTGAAAAAGCGTAATCACAAATAAAAAGCTAAAGTAGATAACGCCATATACATTTAGCAAAAGATTAAAATAGTTAAGAGACGGTGAAAAATTGTTCAATACTTTTGAAATTCCATTTTCCGAATTAATCAGCGAGATAGAAATACCAAAAAGAACGATCAATGCAAATGAAAAGAGCAGAAGTTGTTTTTTCTCTTTTTTTGTTAAAAATGCGAGCCATGAAATCTTTAAAGAATTTATTGCCATCAAGATTACCGCGTTTGCCGTAAAAGCCATTTTAATAAATTCCCAACTACTGAATTTATCGAGCAACGTTGCAAATGAGGAAAGGAGTAGAAAGACTACAAAAGCGGTAAAATATGTTTTTACATTTTTTCTTTGCTTCAGGAAAAAAAGCAAACGGAAGACAAGAAAAAGATACGAGAGAATGATTATAATCAATAAATCAAAACTATACGTAACAATAGAAACGAATAGTGCATTGGCGGTGAGCCGCTCCATTTCGTTAACACCCAATAAAGACCGGAACCCATCTAAAAACTTGTACAAAACAATACTGACCAGGGTTAAGAAAATCAAACTTTTTATAAGGGTTATAGCCGAAAATTGTTTCTGGGAAAGTACCCGGCTCAGGTTTAAGAGAGCAAAATAGAACACAATTAGAACAAAAGCATCATTAAGTACGGAAAGGAATAGACTCTCAGCAGAAAAAATCATTCTGAAAAAAAACAACCCAACAGCCGAAGCAAGGAAAAGTTGTATTCTTGGTTGTGTAATTTTAGTCGAAATTTCCATTTCTGTATTTACCGGTTAAAAATTAAGTAACTTTACAATTTTCTGCTTCAAATTATTAACTTTTTGTGGTAAAAAAAAAGAGTGTGGTATAAACGGTAATTAGGTTGGATTGGGAGAAGATACTTCAAATGAAAGGAAGCGCGGAAAAACGCTTCCTTTCATCAGAAAAATAGACCTATAAATTCCTTGTTAAATCTCTATCGGATCCTTCTTTTCTGCCTTCTTTTGCATTTCTTTTTGAAGTTCCTTTTTCATTTTTTCCATTTCGGTTTTGAATTTTTCCATCTCTTTTTTAAAGACTTCCATGTCTTGATTCATTTTGTTATTGAACGGAAAAGTCTTGGTTGAATCTTGAAAATAAAACCGGAAAAAATTTGCTAAGGAATCGGGATTAGGTATAACAAAATCTTCGTCTCCTACTTTGAATTCAAATTTCTGAACATTTTTTCGTTTTCTTTTATCATTGAATGCAGCAGGGCTTTCTTTTCCATTCGATTCAACACGTATGTCGAACTGAAAATTTCTAAGTTGATTGAATGCTTCGTCCAACGCCGAGTTCATCGATTCAAAATTCGGGACGTAACTCTCCATCGCGATTTCATGAGGAATTTGTATCCTACAGATATTTGAATCGATCAGCACTTTCATCTTCTGCGAAGAGGTAAACTCATCCGGGAAAACTTTTACCTCAATTTTAAATCTTTTCAACTTATTTAATTCGTCAGAATGCTGGCTCATCTCCTTTTTGTATTTTCGGATATCGCTTTTCAACTCTTCTTTATTGATGTGAAGTTTTTGAGTAAAAATAGTGTCGGGAGAAAAAACGAAATAGGTGTCTTCGTTAGGATCATTCGATACCGACATTCTCCGGAGAGATGAAACATTGTTTCCTGTAAATGCTACGGGCATAATTTTATCTGATACTTCTTTGTTCACACTGGCGACATACGAAAGCAAATCTGAACGGATTGCGTTGTGGTAATTCCAAATACTTGGGTTAACAGCTACTGTATTTTTGTCATTAACCAGAATATGAGAAGCAATGTCATCAGAATAACTGAGGAGAATAGAATCAACTGCCTGTTTCTGAACATTGTTTAGTTTGAGTGTTTTTATAAACCGGGGGAGATTGAATGCATCAGCCGAACTTCCTGCATATTTCACCTCAACAAACTGATTTCCATTTGCATCTCTATCTAATTGAAGCATCTGGTGATCTTCTTTATTTAAAGGGAGATTATTATTAAATGCAAAATTAAAAATGTCCTCACTGTTTAAATCTGCCACATAAGTGAACGGTTTCATATTTTGTGTATAAAAATCGAGGATAGTTGATTTTTGTTTCGAGAAGAATGTCGGGAAAAAATCAGGATAAAATTTCAATATCCCCATTAAAGAAATTGAAACAATTCCGAAAACAACAACAGGTTTTTTCAGCAGAGAGAAAAGAGTATCCGATTTTTTTGCTCCTTTAATTTTTTCCATCAATCTGGAGGCAAAATACTCATCTTCAGGTAATCGTTTTAAAGATGAAAATACTTCTTTTACTTTTCTATTTTCTTCCAGTTCTTTCCGCAATTCTTCGGATGTAATAAGTTTATCTTCAAGCAAATCTTTTTCGTGTTTTGGAAGTTCATCATCAAGATAAGCAGACACTTGTTCTTTAATATTTTGGTTGTACCATCTCATCATAACAGCTCCTTTTTATAAGGCTCAAGAATTTTCTTTAATGCTTCCCGAGCCCTAAAAATTCTCGACTTTATCGTTCCAACTTCTGTTCCGAGCGTTTCGGCAATCTCTTGATAACTTAGTCCTTCAAAATCCTTCAGGATGAGAGGAGTTTTTAATTTTTCCGGAAGTTGAGCTACACCATTGCGGACAATTTCTTGAATTTCATTTTCATCGTGTACCGCAGTTGACGAATAGGAGAGTTCTGCTTCTGAAGCTGATAATGGAGAGAGGATGCTCCGTATCTTCACCCTGCGTAAGTGGTCTCTGCATTTATTTATCGTAATCCGGTAAAGCCAGGTAGTAAACTGAGATTCAAAGCGGAAACGGTCAAGTTTTTTATATACGGAGATAAACACTTCCTGGGATAAGTCGTCAATCATGTCGGGGCTGTTCAGCGTTACAAAAATGAGATTGCGGACTTTCTCTTTATGCCGGTTCACCAACTCTTTAAAGATGGATTCATCACCGTCAATAAATCGCTTAATAAGCGAAAAATCATCGTTTAGCGTTAAAATTGTCTGTGGTATCACTTTTTCGTTTTCTTTTATTTCGTTCATATATTTTGACGGTTTACTATGAATTTTGTTCCATTTATTTATTCGGACAAAAATAATTCTATTTGAGAAATTAATCACCTCATTTTGAAGAGTGGTAACATTATTAAAGAAACGGAATTAATTTCAGATAACTTAAAAAAAAGAATAATTAATCGTAAAATAGCTTGGAAAAGAAACCGTAGCTAATTAAATTTTAGGTGAAAAAATTAAGGAGAAATCAATGAAATTAAAAGTAGTTGAAAAATACGAAGCAGTTATTATAGAATTGTCGGGAAGTGCGCTTGGCGGCAATGAAGCTACCGAATTTAGCGCAACCTTGCGCAAGCTTTTGTCCGAGGGAAAGAAAAACATTGTAATTGATTTAGGTGAAGTAACTTTTATGAACAGTTCCGGATTAGGAATGTTGATCAGTGGATTAACAACTGTTAAAAAAGAAAATGCTTCATTTAAACTTGCTCGTGTTACAGAAAAAATTGAAAGCCTGCTAGTAATTACTAAGCTTACTACAATTTTTGAATATTATGATACTGTTGAAAACGCAATCAAGTCTTTCTCTAAGTAATAATTTTTAATATTTTGTTAAGAACTCCGGATAATTTTTTATTCGGAGTTTTCTTTTGTCTAAATGTAAAGGAATTTTATGGCAGTATCCGTACTCGTCGGAAGTCAATGGGGAGATGAAGGAAAAGGCAAAATTGTCGATCTTCTTTCAAATTCATATGATATCGTCGTTCGCTACCAGGGCGGCGCTAACGCTGGACACACCGTTGAGATAGGCGATAAAAAATATGTTTTACACCTCATCCCTTCGGGCATCCTTCGGGAAAACGTAATTTGCGTAATAGGTAACGGCGTGGTCATCGACCCCGTTGCGCTGATAGATGAGATTTCTTTTCTGGAAGAAAAAAACATTTCCGTAAAAGATAGATTGTTTATAAGCCAGAATGCTCACCTGATTATGCCCTATCATAAATTGTTAGATTCAATTAGCGAAAGCGGTAAAAATAAAATAGGTACAACCGGAAGAGGAATTGGTCCTTGCTACATAGACAAATACGCACGCAAAGGAATTAAGATAAACGACTTACTTCATCCTGAAGTTCTTAAGCGGAAAATTCGTGAGAACCTAGCTGAGAAAAACTTACTCTTAAAAAACATTTATCATCATGAAGAACTTGACGTTGATGAAATCATCAAATCCTATTTAGAATTTGATGAAAAAATTGATCAGTATATAAAAGATATTCCTTCGTACCTAAATCAGGCAATAAAAGAAGGGAAATCAATTTTATTAGAAGGCGCCCAGGGCGCTTTACTAGATGTTGACTTTGGAACATATCCGTTTGTTACGTCTTCTCATCCAACTTCAGGCGGAGCCTGTACCGGAACCGGTATACCGCCAAATAAAATTACCGATGTAATTGGAATAGTTAAAGCCTATACCACGAGAGTTGGCGAAGGTCCCTTCCCTACTGAATTATTAGATGCAACAGGAGAAAAACTTCGTGCAGTTGGAAATGAATTTGGCGCTACTACCGGCAGACCAAGACGATGCGGCTGGTACGACGCTTTTCTCGTCCGTTATTCTGCAATGATAAACGGAATCAATTCGGTTGCACTAACAAAATTAGATGTATTAAGTGTGTTTGAAGAAATTAAGATCTGCACCGGTTACGAATACAACGGGAAATTATTAAAATCTTTCCCGACTGACTTTGAAAGACTCTCTTCCGTAAAACCTGTCTACAAAACTGTTCCGGGTTGGAATACAGATATTTCGAAATGCGAAACCTATGCGGACTTGCCACAGGCAACCAAGAATTTTCTAGCGGTTATTTCTGAAGAATCGGAAATTATGATAAAGATTATTTCCGTAGGACCTAAAAGGGCACAAACATTTTTTGTTTCATAACTCAATTTATTTTTTCGGAATCTAAAGTATGAAGATGTCCGGCGGACCTGCCTCTGTAAATATTAAAATTATTTTATTAATCATTGCGGTTAGTATCGGCGGAGGTACACTTTTTTTTACAAGCGATTTAGTTGAAAAACTTCAAGAAAAGGAGAGACAAATTGTTCAACTTTACGCCAAAGGGTTGGAATATGTGGCGAATACTTCCGATGTAAATGCAGACATTACTTTTCTGTTTGAAAATATTATCAGACCCATAGACTTCCCCATTATCCTTACCGACGAAAACAACAAGATTAATTTGAAAAGCAAGTCGGACATTCGAAATGTTAGATTCGACTCGACACTCTCTGATGATAAATTACTTCGTTTTTTTCATAGCAAACTGCTCGAGATGGATGAAGCGAACAAGCCTATTAACGTTACATACATCACCGGAAAAGATACTATCATTTTAACAAGAATCCATTATGGAAATTCAAGTTTAATTAACCAATTAAAATTTTATCCTTATCTACAAATTTTGATTGTTGGACTCTTTATCATTATCGGCTATATCGGATTCAGCCAAATTAAAAAAAATGAGCAGAGTAATATTTGGGTGGGCATGGCTAAAGAAACCGCTCATCAGTTCGGCACGCCAATATCAAGCCTTATGGGATGGATTGAAATATTGAAACTTCATTACAGCGATCCCGACAAAGTTTTAGATACTGCGGAGGAAATTGAAAATGATGTGGAGAAATTAAATAAGATAACCAACCGCTTTTCAAAGATTGGCTCAAAGCCAGAATTAAAGAATGGGAATGTTTACGAAGTACTCCAGAATGTGGTTACATATTATCAACGGAGAATACCTCAAACCGGGAAAAAAGTTTCGATTGAACTTTCAGGCGAGACAAAGATAGAGATAAAATTACACGCAGAGTTATTCGAGTGGGTAATTGAAAATCTTATAAAAAATGCTTTGGACTCTATTTCACATGATAACGGGAAGATCGCTCTTTCCATAAAAAAAATTAAACACAAAATTGAAATAGAAGTCGCGGACAATGGAAAAGGGATAGACGCCAAACGGCGAAAAGATATTTTCAGACCCGGGTATAGCACTAAAAGGCGCGGCTGGGGTTTGGGGTTAAGTCTTTCTAAAAGAATTATTGAAGAGTATCACAACGGAAAAATATTCGTTAAGAATAGTTCAATAAATGAAGGAACAGTTTTTAAAATCATTTTAAATGCTTAATACAAGAAATTCTTCGTTTTGATAATTTTTTCTCTGCAGATGTAATAACGTAAATAACGATTTCATTTTAATTAATTTTCAAGTCTTTTCTGGTGGCATAAGAATTGTTTAATAAGGTTATGCAAAAATATTAACTTATTTCTGCATAGCACCCTCCTTATAGAAACACACAAACTGCCAAGGTCTAGCCCTCTTCCTTGGCAGTTTTGCTTTTAAATAATTATCTCAAAAACTCTCATCACCCGGCAATATTTCTTTTATCGTAAAAGAATCATTTTCTTGGTTATTGCCTTTCCGTTCGATTGCAGTTGATAAAAATATGTTCCGCTGGAAAGTTGTTGGCTTGAAATATTTTTTGCGTCAAACGAAGTCTGATATTTTCCAGCCGATTTATATTCGTTTACAAGCGTTGCAAT